>JACCEE010630076.1_pt1 | contig 39540 bp, 42 predicted proteins | sample 7449931 | NCBI WGS metagenome assembly JACCEE01 (sample SAMN15323457, study PRJNA562643) | freshwater metagenome | isolation source: river surface water | place: USA:Blue River Watershed | collected 2017-08-19 | reverse complement strand
ATGGGCGGTACCAGCAGACAAGCAATCGCTGCTGCACGTGCTGCTCTAGATAACTCACTAAAAGGTAAGACTGAGGCAGATGTTGCCAAGTTTGCCGGTGAGTTATTTACCGCGCTTGCAGCTCTTGATTCTTCAGCACCACTTCGTCGTTCATTGACAGATGCCGCTCGAGATGCCAAAGATAAATCAAAGCTAGTGTCAGATTTATTCACCAAAGGCGCTCCAAATGTGGTCTCGCTTCTAAGCGAATTGGCTAACTTAAAGTGGTCGAAACCAAGTGATTTGGCCGATGCTGTCGAGCAATTAGCTATCGAAACTGAAGCGGCTGCTGCAAATCTTGCTGGCGAACTCGATCGTCTTGAAGAAGAGCTTTTCAGTTTCTCCAGAGTAGTTGCTGGTGATAATGATCTGCTCCAAGCTTTAAGTGCTTCTAAGTACTCAGGAGAAGGAAAACGAGTTCTTGTTGCAAAATTATTTGGTGGAAAAGTTTCCGCAGCCACTTCAAGAATGCTCGGACATCTTGTAAGTAGCTTCCGTGGCAGAAACTTTGAAGGAACAGTTGCTTTCTACATCAAAGCGACAGCCGCAAGACGAAATCGAATGATTGCTGAAGTAAAGACAGCCGTCGCATTAAGCGATGCGCAACGTGAAAAATTAACCGCAACACTTGCGGCGAAGATCGGACAGCCAGTTCGATTAAATATCGAGGTAGACCCCTCGGTTATCGGAGGAATTTCCATCCGATTTGCAGATGAATTGATTGACGCCACAATCGTCAATCGTTTGGCCGACGCGAGCCGAGCGCTCGCAGGATAGGGAGAAGAAAATGGCAGAACTCACGATCAGACCAGAAGAGATTCGTGATGCCTTAGCGAATTTCGTTAAGTCATATGAGCCAAGTTCGGCATCGCGTGATGAGATCGGAACGGTAGTCGAAGCTGCAGATCGCATCGCACGCGTTTCTGGTCTGCCATCAACAATGACTAACGAATTACTTAAGTTTGAGAATGGCACCCTAGGACTTGCGCTTAACCTTGATGTCCGCGAAATCGGTGTGGTTATTCTCGGTGAATTTGGCGGAATTGAAGAAGGTCAAACGGTTCGTCGAACTGGTGAAATTCTCTCCGTTCCAGTTGGCGATGGATTCTTGGGTCGAGTTGTTGATCCACTAGGCCGCCCTATTGATGGCAAAGGTGAAATTAAGGCTGAAGCAAACCGCGCACTTGAATTACAGGCTCCCTCTGTAGTTCAGCGTCAACCGGTTAAAGAGCCACTAGCTACTGGAATTAAAGCAATTGATGCGATGACCGCAATCGGCCGTGGTCAGCGTCAGTTGATTATTGGTGATCGCCAAACCGGTAAGACCGCTGTCGCAATTGACACCATTATTAATCAACGCGATAACTGGAAGAGCGGCGATAAGAAGAAACAAGTTAAATGTATTTATGTTGCGATTGGTCAGAAGGGTTCGACAATTGCATCTGTGAAAGCTGCTCTAGAAGAAGCAGGAGCGATGGAGTACACAACAATCGTTGCAGCTCCAGCATCTGATCCAGCAGGCTTTAAGTACCTAGCGCCATATACAGGTTCAGCAATTGGCCAGCATTGGATGTACAAAGGCGAACATGTACTGATCGTCTTTGATGACCTTTCAAAGCAAGCGGAGGCATATCGAGCAGTTTCATTATTGCTACGCCGTCCACCGGGCCGCGAGGCTTATCCTGGCGATGTTTTCTATTTACATTCACGTCTTCTAGAACGATGCGCAAAACTCTCTGATGAAATGGGTGGCGGTTCAATGACCGGACTTCCAATCATCGAAACCAAAGGTAATGACGTATCTGCCTTTATTCCGACAAACGTTATTTCAATTACAGATGGTCAGTGCTTCCTAGAAACTGATCTCTTTAACTCTGGTGTTCGCCCAGCAATTAACGTTGGTATCTCGGTATCACGTGTTGGTGGTTCGGCGCAGACAAAGGCGATGAAGAAGATCGCTGGCCGACTACGTTTGGATCTCGCACAATTCCGTGAGTTAGAAGCGTTCGCCGCATTCGGTTCAGATCTAGATGCTGCTTCCAAGGCGCAATTGGAACGTGGTTCACGTCTAGTTGAACTTTTGAAGCAAGCTCAGTACACACCATTTGCTCTTGAGCGAATGGTTGTTTCAATCTGGGCTGGTACTACAGGTCAACTTGATTCAGTTGCGGTTCAAGATATTCGCCGTTTTGAGGCTGAATTCTTGGATTACGTCGCTCGCTCACATAAGGGAATCTTCGATGTGATTGCAGAGACTAAGGAACTTAGCGATGACACAGTTGCCAAGTTAACTAGCGCTATTAGTGCATTTAAGAACGAATTCGTTTCTTCCGTTGCAAAACCTGTTAATGAAGCTGAGGCTGAGGCGCAGGGTAGCGATGGAACCGAGCAGATTACGAAGTTCAAGAAGTAAAAAATGGGCGCACAACTTCGTATCTATCGGCGACGTATTCGCTCTGTTAAGTCGACCAAGAAGATCACGCGAGCGATGGAGTTAATCTCTGCTTCGCGTATCGTCAAGGCGCAACAGCGAGTCTCCGCATCAACTCCATATGCAAATGAGTTGACGCGCGCCGTTAGTGCAGTTGCAACCTTCTCTAACACAAACCATCCATTAACTACAGAATCGGCTACGCCAACGCGTGCCGCAGTTCTAATTGTTACCGCAGATCGCGGTATGGCAGGTGCATATTCAACAAATGCGATAAAGGAAGCTGAAGGTTTAATCGTAACGCTCAAAGAGCGTGGCCTCACAGTTCTTACTTATGTAGTTGGAAGAAAAGCAGTCAACTATTACAAGTTCCGAAATCGCCCAGTAAAGAATTCCTGGACAGGTTTTTCAGATAAACCTACTTATGCAAATGCTAAAGAAATCTCTGCAGAGTTAATTGATGCATTCTTGAAAGATGCTGCAGTTGATGGCGAGGGAGTCGACGAACTCCACATCGTCTTTACTGAATTTAAGTCGATGGTCACTCAGGTTGCGCTAAATAAGCGGATGCTTCCACTTGAAGTTGTGGAATCTGATGCACCAGCTCCTGCAGGACTATTGCCTATGTATGAATTTGAACCAAATGCTGGAGAAGTTCTCAACGCACTTCTTCCTAAATACATCGAATCGCGCGTCTACAACGCCTTGTTGCAATCTGCTGCATCTGAACATGCAGCTCGTCGCAGAGCGATGAAGTCGGCAACTGATAATGCCGATGAATTAATTAAGTCGTTGACGAGACTTGCAAACGCGGCTCGTCAGGCCGAAATTACGCAAGAAATCAGTGAAATCGTGGGCGGCGCAGATGCGCTGTCTTCAGCAAACGCAGGGAGCGAATGATGACAACTAAGACAGCAACCGGACGCGTAGCGCGTGTCATTGGACCGGTCGTTGATATCGAATTCCCATCGGATTCGATGCCCGCGATCTACAACGCATTACATGTTGATATTGAGATTGGTGGTGAGAAGCGAACTCTTACTCTCGAAGTAGCGCAGCACATTGGCGACAACATGGTGCGCGCAATTTCGATGCAACCAACTGACGGTATGGTGCGTGGCGTTGAAGTTCGTGACTCAGGTGCGGCAATTTCCGTTCCAGTCGGCGATGTAACAAAGGGCCATGTATTTAATGCACTTGGCGAATCACTAGATGTTCCAACCTCATCCCTGCAGGTTAAAGAACGTTGGCCGATTCACCGTACTGCTCCAGATTTCGATCAACTCGAATCCAAGACCGAGATGTTTGAAACTGGTATCAAAGTTATTGATCTACTAACACCTTATGTAAAGGGTGGAAAGATCGGATTGTTTGGTGGCGCCGGTGTCGGTAAGACTGTTCTAATCCAAGAAATGATTTATCGAGAGGCTGAAAACTTCGGTGGTGTATCTGTATTCGCCGGCGTTGGTGAGCGTACTCGTGAAGGAAACGATTTGTTCCTAGAAATGACAGAGACTGGCGTTATCAATAAGACTGCTTTGGTCTTCGGTCAGATGGATGAGCCACCCGGAACTCGTCTTCGCGTTGCGCTATCTGCGCTAACAATGGCGGAGTATTTCCGTGACGTACAGAAACAAGATGTTCTTCTCTTTATCGATAACATCTTCCGTTTCACCCAAGCAGGTTCTGAAGTATCAACGCTTCTTGGCCGTATGCCATCTGCTGTTGGTTACCAACCAACGCTGGCTGATGAGATGGGTGTTCTACAAGAGCGAATTACTTCAACGCGTGGCCACTCAATTACATCAATGCAGGCAATTTATGTTCCTGCCGATGACATCACAGATCCAGCGCCACACACAACATTTACCCACCTTGATGCGACGACAGTTCTCTCTCGTCCAATCTCTGAGTTAGGTATTTATCCTGCTGTGGATCCACTTGATTCAACATCACGTATTTTGGATCCGCGCTATATCGGTGAAAATCACTTCCGAGTTGCAAACCGAGTTAAGCAGATTCTCCAGCGTTACAAGGATCTACAAGACATCATTGCAATTCTCGGTATTGATGAACTATCTGAAGAAGACCGCATTCTGGTAGGACGCGCTCGCCGTATTCAGCGCTTCCTTTCACAGAATACTTTCGTAGCTAAGGTCTTCACCGGTATCGATGGTTCATTTGTTCCGCTAAGCGAAACAATTTCTGCCTTCGATGCGTTAGCAAATGGCGATTACGACCATATTCCAGAGCAGGCATTCTTTATGTGCGGTGGCCTAGAAGATGTAGAACGTAAGGCAAAGGAATTGGCTAATAGCTAATGAGCGATTCCACACTTACCGTTGAATTCGTAACTCCAGAATCAAGAATCTGGTCGGGCAGAGCGAAGATGGTCTCTGCCCGTACCTTAGAAGGCGATATTGGAATTCTGCCTAATCACGCTCCATTACTCGGTGCACTTGTTGACGGGAAAGTCGTGATTAAAGCTGAAGATGGTTCAGTTGCAGAATTTGAAGTTCATGGTGGGTTCTTATCAGTTGCAAATAATCGCGTTTCAATTCTTGGCGAAGCTGTTTAGGAATTAATCAACTCTAGAAACATCAGCGCCAAGTGATTGGAGCTGTTCAGCAAAATTTGGATATCCTCGATCGACATGGAATGCATCTTCAACGAAGGTAATTCCATCAGAAACTAAACCGGCAAGAACTAGTCCAGCTCCAGCTCTAATATCTGATGCAGCTACTGGTGCAGCTGAAAGCCTAGGAATTCCAATGATGGATGCATGATGACCATCGACTTTGATCTTCGCACCTAGTCGTAGTAGTTCATTTACAAACATAAATCTGCCTTCAAATACATTCTCTGTAACAAGCGAATCGCCTTCTGCAATAGCATTTAAAGTGATTGCAAATGGCTGCAAATCAGTAGGAAATCCAGGGTAGGGAAGTGTCGAAACATCTATGGCACTTGGCCTGCGGCTCATTTTTACTCGTAATCCATCAGAAGTTGTTGTAACAACCGCTCCTGCAGAGACCAATTTATCTAGCGGAAGTTCTAAATCAGTTGGCCTAGCATTATGAATTGATATATCGCCTTGCGTTATCGCTGCAGCAAATGCCCAAGTACCAGTAACAATGCGATCAGGAATCGCTACGTGATCTACGGGATGTAGTTGATCTACACCATTGATGGTTAAGGTTGGAGTGCCAAGCCCTTCAATTTCGGCTCCCATGGAGTTAAGAAAATTTCCAATATCAACTAGATCAGGTTCGCGTGCTGCGTTTTCTAGAATTGTTTTGCCTTTAGCTAATACAGCTGCAGTCAAGATATTTTCAGTTGCGCCAACGCTGGGAAACTCCAACTCAACCTTTGCGCCTTTAAGTCCATTCTTAGCAGAGGCAATTATGTAACCATGCTCATTCTTAGTTTCTGCACCTAGTTCTAGTAATCCTCTAGTATGAAAATCTAAGCCGCGTGAACCAATCGCATCACCGCCGGGTAATGCAACTTCTGCATGACCTAGTCGAGCGACCAAGGGGCCCAAAACATTAATTGATGCACGGAGTTTTCGAACGTATTGATAATCAGCTCGGAACCCGAGATCTTCCGGAACATTAATTGTTAACTGGGAAGTTTTGACATCATGTTCTATTTTGCAACCGAGGCTGATAAGAAGTTCACCCATCATCGTGACATCTGCAATATCTGGAACATTTGCTAAGTTATATTTTCCGGGCGCCATCAAGGAAACTGCCATCAATTTCAATATCGAGTTCTTTGCGCCAGAAACTGTTACATCACCTACAAGTGAAGCGCCGCCAACAATTCGAAAACGGTCCTTGCCGCGCTCGATCATTGGCTCCCCATTCCCTTCAAGTGGTCACATGCTAGCCATTGGCATAGGCTCGCCCCATGGTTAATCTAACGCGCATTTATACAAAAACCGGTGATGATGGAACTACTTCGCTGGGTGATATGAGTAGAACCTCAAAAAACGATGCGCGGCTTGAGGCATATGCCACCGTTGATGAAGCAAATTCTTATCTTGGCGTTGTATTGACCAGCAAAGAATTAGATGAAGATATTCGAAAGTTACTGGTCAGAATTCAAAACGATTTATTTGATGTTGGTGCTGATTTGTGTACCCCGGTAGTAGATGAACCAGCTCATGAACCACTCCGAGTTCTTGAATCACAAGTTAAGTACTTAGAAGAGCAGATTGATAAATACAATGCGTTTCTTGAGCCACTTAAGTCGTTTGTCTTGCCTTCCGGCACAACAACTTCTGCACACCTACATGTTGCCAGAACCGTTGTACGTCGAGCAGAGCGCCGAACTTGGCAAGCTATTCACGGCTTCGGTGAAGGTGTAAACAAATTAACGGCAAAATATTTGAATAGATTATCTGATCTTCTATTCGTGCTTGCTAGATATGAAAATCGGGGCGAAGGCGATCAACTTTGGGTGCCTGGAAAGAATCGCTAATTTCTTAAGATTGCCGTAGCTGCACTTAACTCTTCTTCAAATACGAGTACTCGTGGCCCAGAGTTTGTCTGAGTCAAATTCGCTTTTATTCCATTTGCTAACAACTTCTGCCTAATCATTTCACCCTCGATGTGATTCTTGGGTCGTGCTGCAACTTTTAGCTTTCCATAAGATTCTTCATCACCAATTAAATATGGACGTTCGGCGAGAGATTTTCCTCGGGCAAAACCCCAGCGAAGTAAGAAAATCAAAAAAATCATAACTGCAAAACCCGCAAAGGATTTTAAGAAAAGTGCATTGTCAATGCCACCGAGCATTATGGAGTGACCTCAGGTTGTGGAATTGGGTTGTAGACATTTCCCGGGCGTGGTTTTGCATCTTTCTCTCGATGGCAGATAACCCGAATTCCGCCAACAGAGATACTTTCATCAATTGGTTCGGTACTAACGAGAAAGATTGTGGCAAGCTCACGATCATCTGTACCTTTTGCATAAGTAAGTAATGAACCGATCTTGGTACGAGTATTAGCTCCTGAATCCAGGCGACGTACCGATGAATTTACTTCCCACCACTCGCACCCAGTTTCAGCTGCAACTAAGACTGCGCCACATGCATATGTCTGGCAATCCTTTACAAATTTCTGCAGTGAACGTTTAGCCGAAAGTAGCCCGACGAGTTCCTTAGAACTCGGAACTTTGGCATAAACACCATCATTAACTTTGTATCCAGGTGGCGGCCAGACTGCCTTCGGCGATGGAATCGGCACAGCTTTCTTCTTAGCTTCGGCTATCGGAGAAGTCGGAAAGATTCCAAAGGCACTGATTAGTATCAGTGCTAATACTTTGCGAAATCTCTTTTGCTGCACCGCCTAATCTTGCCCGAAATAGGTCAGAATCTCCCTGTGAGTCCGCGGAAAAATCGCCCAAAGCCAAAACGTGGCCAGAAACCAGACGGCGATGAGAGAGAAATCATGGCCTCGCACGAAGTTGTTGAAGAAGATGCAGATGGAATATATCGCGTTCGAAAAATTACTGGATCAAGTTCAACAAAACCATATCGATGTCCAGGCTGCGATCAATTGATTCGTATGGCTACGCCACATATTGTTGCTTGGATAGATGGCGATGTTGAATCAAGAAGGCATTGGCATACTCCTTGCTGGAGTAAACGCAATAATCGTAAACCCAAAATTGAACGAACTCGTAACGCTCCGCGCTATTAGCGAATTCTGCGCTTATGCAATAACTTAACTAATCTGACCAATATTTTATCTGCAGCTGCAGTTCGATTGAAAGTTGTGAACTCCAAAGGAATTCGGAATCGACGACGGACAACTGTTCTTGGGTAAGTGAATTCAAGTAAACCTTCCGCACCATGAATTCTTCCGTAGCCGCTATCTTTAACACCACCGAATGGAATTGAGCCAATGGCGGCAAATGAAAAGGCAGAATTAATCGAAACCATTCCACACTTGAGTAGCGATGCTATTCGCTTGCCATTTCGTTTTGACCATACTGCTGCTCCAAGTCCGTAGTTGGTGGCATTTGCTAAGTCGACCGCCTCATCCATATTTGACACGGTGTTAATCACAAGTGTTGGTCCAAAAGTCTCTTCAGTGATTGCGATGGAATCTTCTGGGACATCAGCCATGATTACTGGTTCTACATATCCCTCAGTTACCGACTTGGTTCCGCCCAAAAGGAATTTTCCGCCACGCTTTGCTGCATCATCAATATGGCTCTGGATTACCTTTAGTTGTGATGGCATTGTTGCTGGTCCGTACTTCGCGCCATCGCCAAATCCAGGCTTTAGTTCTTTAGCCTGTTTAACTATTTCATCCTTAAATCTTGCGGCTACTGCTCTATGGACATATACACGTTCTGCACCAATACAAGATTGACCTGCATTAGACATGGCATGCCAGAGCGTCATCTCTGCCGCCTTAGTTATATCCGCATCACGATCAACTAGAACTGCATCTTTCCCACCGCACTCTAAAACAACAGGTGTCATATTTGCAGCGCATGCAGCAGCAACTTTCTTAGCAGTACGCGTAGAACCGGTAAAGGAAAGTTTGCCTAGTTTGCTCTCCGTAAGTGCTACGCCAGTTTCTGGCGTGCCGGTAATAACTCTGAAAATGTTTTTAAATGGTGCAATCCGATTCCAACTCTCCTCTAAATATGCACCAATTGCAGGGGTGTATTCACTTGGTTTGAATACAACTGTATTGCCGGCAGCAAGCGCATAAGCAATTGATCCAACGGGTGTGAAAATTGGGTAATTCCAAGGTCCAATAACGCCAACTACTCCATAAGGAACTCGTTGCACTTGCGCGGCCATGTTAAACATGAGAAGGCCAACCGGGCGATTTTGTTTACTTAGAATTCGGTGCGCATTCTTTGCAGCCCAAGAAATATGTTCAATTGCAAGGGCAACCTCTAATTTGGCATCGCTAAAAGGTTTACCGGTTTCGCGATGAATCAAATGTGCTGCGGTCTCTATTTCTCGAGTAAGAATTGATGCCCAATCTCTTAGAGCAACATAACGACCTCTAAATCCAAGCTCTGCCCAGCGTTCACTTGCTTGATCGGCGTCGCTGACAACAGTAAAGACTTCATCGGCAGTGAAGTTTGGAAAGACTCCAACGACTTCTCCAGTTGCTGGATTTAATGATTCAAAACTCTTCTTACTCGAATTGGATTTCCGCACCATGGGAGAAGACTAAACTCTCTGCCATGGCTGAGCTGATTAGACCTAGCACAATTCTGCCGGCTGAGCGTAGCCCCATAACAATTCTCACAAGTGATGGACTAAGACTTATTGGGGAAGTCGCGACTCCGGTTTCCGGTGATCGCAGCCATGCAATTCTCTGCTTCCATCCAAGGCCAACTCATGGCGGAATGATGGATAGTCATATCTTTAAAAAAGCGGCTAATCGGTTACCTGCGATGGCCGATATAACTGTAATCCGTTTTAACACTCGCGGAACGGAGAGCGAGCAGGGAAAGAGTGAAGGTGAATTCGGAAATGGCGTAAGCGAAGTCGCAGATGTGAAAGCTGCAATTGACTTCTCTTTTAATAATTTGCAGGTAAAGAATTTGTGGATAGTGGGTTGGTCATTTGGTACCGATCTAGCGCTTCAGTATGCAATCGATTCGCGAATCAAAGGATTGATTCTGCTTTCTCCGCCATTGCTAACAACTAAGGATTCGCACCTAGAGTTTTGGGCGAAGGATGGACGACCAGTAATTGCGCTCGTTCCTGAGTTCGATGAATTTCTAAACCCAAAAGATGCAGAGATTAGGTTTAAGGCTCTCCCAAGTATCAACTTAATTGCAGTTGCCGGCGCAAAACATCTCTGGGTGGGAGAGCCGTTTGTGCATCGAGTCTTAAGCGAGATAGTGAAGTATGTGAATCCAAGTAAGTTGCCATTGGCTACGGAATATTGATGATGAAAAAAGTAGGATTCTGACAATGGGAGCGAATTTAAAAAGTTATCGCGAGGTTTTGAAATCACCTGGTGCGCTCCGTTTAATACTCTCTGCATATCCTGCCAGAACTGCATACGGAATGATCTCGCTATCCATATATTTCAAAGTTCAACAATCTACCGGCTCAATTGCAATTGCCGGTTTGGCAACTGGTTTAAATGGTTTAGCAGGCGCCATAACTGCGGGAATTCGTGGCGCTGTAATTGATCGTTTTGGCATGATCTGGCCATTGCGAATACTTGTGCCTAGTTACGCATTTATGATTGTAGTTCTAAGTTTTGGCGAAGGTAGAAGCGAATTAATTTTCTTAGCTACATTACTCGGACTAACTGGGCCACCAATTAATCTTTCGGTTCGACCCCTCTGGAAGTTAACTGTTTCACCTGAGAAAATTAGAACTGCATATGCATTAGATACGGCATTTATGAACTCAAGTGCAGTAATTGCGCCACTTATTGCAACCACGATTTCACTTTCGATTTCACCAAATGTTGCACTGCGAACCTGCGCTTCATTAATGTTGCTGGGAGGAATTCTCTTATTACTTACCTGGCAGGTTGGCAGCTGGGAACCTGAGAAGAAAGAAGCTAAAACGCCACCTATTTGGCGCGTTAAAGGTATCCAATTACTTGCGATTGAAGGAGTTGCAATCGGATTGGGTTGGGGAGCATTTGATATCGGTGTTCCAGCTTTCGGTACTCTTGAAGGAGTTCCAGAGCGCGTTGGATTCTTCTTTGCACTAATGGCTACATTTAATGTTATTGGTGGTCTGGTAGCCGGAACAATTAGTAGAAAGATATCGCCACTTCGAGCTTTTAGAACCAATTATTTGATCTGGGCTTTAGTCTCATTGCCATTGGCATTTACCCATATGGATTACACACTTGCGCTGGTCACTATATTTCTTGCATTTTTTGGCGGAGTCCAACAGGTTTTTTATTGGGAGATTACTGAAGCGGTAAGACCTAAAGGAGCTGCAGTACAAACTCTAGGTTGGTTATGGACAATAGAAGGTTCAGCCGCAGCCGCAGGTACCGCAATCGGTGGCTACGTTGCCGAGCACCTTTCACCAAGGTATTGCTTAGCAGCTACGACAGCAGCGCTCTTTATCGGTTACTTAATAATCACAAAAGGACAGAAACATTTAAGTGAAGCTGATCGTATTCCAACGAAGGAAGAAGATACCGCCGCAATGGAGAACACCGCGGATACTACTCATTAAGAATTATCAGTTTTTGGAAAGACAACCTCATCTAAAATTAAAATGACCGCAGCTGCAATTGGTACAGCTAGTACGCCGCCAATTAAACCAAGTAAAGATGTTCCCAAAAGAGCGGCAACAATTGTTACTAGGCCAGGTATCGCCAAAGTTTTCTTCATAATTCGTGGCGTAATCAAATAGTTTTCGATTTGTACATATGCGGTGTAAAGCAATAAAGCTAATAGTCCTTTCAGAGGAGATTGTGTTAGGGCAACGAATGAAACGATGCTGCCACCTATGAAGTGGCCAACTAGTGGAATAAGGGCGACAAAGAGGATCAACATTCCAAGTGCAGCTGCATAAGGGAGGTCCAAAACTAAACCAAGCAAAAATACAAATATGGAAGCAAAGAATGCGATAAGAATCTGACTTCCAACAAATGAACCCACTCGAGCAATGATGGCATCGCCAATTTTTGAGACTCGCTCACGGCGACTTGCTGGAGTTAGGCGGTAAAAAACTCTAACTACATTTGGCAATGAGTAAACGAAATAGAGCGTGAGAACTAATACCGTCAAAGTTGAAAATGCACCAGATAGCACAGTCTTGCCAACGCCCAGAACGCCACCGAACGCCCCAGTTAACAATTTTCCATCAGCGAACCAGGATTGAAACTTATCTTGGAGCGTTTGAATGAATCCGTAATCTTGATCGAGACGAAGAAGCGTTTGATTATTTCTTAAAGAATCTATTAGCGCTGGCGCACCTTCTACTAGATCATTCACCTGATTAAAGACTGGAGGAATCACGATAAGGGCAGCACCTGCTACGACAAGTAGTACAGATATAACCACTATCGAAACTGCAACTCCTCTACGAGCGCCACGACTTTCAATAGTTGAAACTGCTGGATTTAATCCCATTGCTAAGAAAAGCGAAATTATTATCAGAATAAAAACTTGACTTGCTGATTGCAGTGCTTGCAGAAGTGCAATCGCAAAAAGTGCTCCGGTAGCAAAGAGAAATCCGAAATAAAATGGATGTTGGGTATTGATTGGAGCGCCTTTAACCCCAAAATCATCGCCCTTCTTTGAAGAAGTGGTGGATTTAACTTGAGTTTTCTTAAAGACTCTTCTAATTGCGGCCATGCCTGAAGTCTAGAGCCTGAAAGAATTGCGCCTATGTCGACTCGGTCGCAATTACATATAACTGGTCTTGGTGAGGAGATAGCAGCGCTCTCGCAATTGCCTTGGGATATGCCCTTAGAGCAATGGCCAGAAGATTCATCTCTTGCAGCGCAACGCGGCATTTCCCGACATATTGTCAGATTAGTTAGAGCAAATGCGAAAGATCCCGATTCAGATATCTATGCTGTTAAAGAAACCGTCCCTGAATTCGCGCATCGGGAGTATCAAGCGCTTCGCGAACTTGGTGTCAGGGGAGCGCCATCAGTTGCACAGGTTGCAGTTGTGGATGGCAGGCTAGATAAAGATGGAAATGAATTACCCTGTGCAATCGTCACGCGCTTCTTACCTTTTTCACAGCCATACCGCGTTATTTTGAGTGGAACAGTTACACAACATGACGTATTTAATATGGCTAATGCTCTAGCTTATTTATTGGTCCGATTACATTTATTGGGATTTTGGTGGGGAGATTGCTCATTATCTAACTCCTTATTCAGAAGAGATGCAGAAGGATTTGCGGCCTACTTAGTTGATGCAGAAACAGGTGAATTCCAAAAGAAACTAAGTGATGGTCAGCGAGAGCACGATTTAGATATAGCAAAATTCAATGTAGCTGCAGAGTTGGAAGATTTAAGACTTTCTGGCGTGCTTTTCCCAGGAATGGAACCAGTACGAGCCAGCGAATCGGTTATCAAAAGATATCGCCGTATCTGGAGTGCGCTAAGTGATTCGCAGGTACTTCCAGCAAATGATCGACACGCAGTTGAGAAAGCGATGCGTTCACTTCAGGATTTAGGTTTTGCAGTTGAAGAAGTAGATTTGCAATTACAGGGCGAGAGCGGAACGCTCAAATTCACGCCAAAACTTGTTGCGCCGAATTATCATTCACAACGGCTAAAGGATTTAATGGGATTAGAGGTTGAAGAGCTGCAAGCAAAACGAATATTGGCTTCATTTGATCGCTTTCGATCGCGAGAGATAAATAGGACTCCAGATAGGTCAGAGGCGGCAAAACGTTGGCTAGCTGAAGTATTTTTCCCGGTAGTTAATTCGGTACCGGAGAATTTGCAAGGTCGGATGGAAGATGCCCAGTTCTTCCATGAAGTTCTAGAGCACCGCTGGTACCTGGGAGAGAAAGCTGGACGTGATTTGGGTTTGCAACATGCAACTGATAGTTATATCCGAGAGGTTCTACCGAATCGCTTTGATTCTGGAAAAGTTTGAGAGGATGCAGCAGTGAGCATGCCCCCTGCAAATTTTGGTAGAGCCTTTGATTTGAGTTCTCTTGGAAAACCGAAAGAGAGCGCAACTAAAAATGCAATAAATGCAGTAACTGTCGAGAATTTAATGTCAGATTATGTTCAGGTATCGAAAGAAAAACCCGTAATACTTCTTGCGTATGCAGAACGCGCTGCACAAACTGTTGCAATCAGGGATGTATTCGCAAAATTGGCCGAAGCGGATAATGGAACTTGGAAGTTTGGAGCAATCGAAGTTGAGAGTCAGACTCAGTTAGTGCAAGCGCTGCGCATCCAAACCCTGCCAGCAGCGGTGGTATTCATAAATGAACAAGTATTGCCGTTGCCTGAGGTTCCGGCGCAAGAGGATCAAATTAGAGTTTTACTAGCGCAAATCTTTAAGTTAGCCAGCGAACGTGGATTATCAGTGACAGTTCCGGAAATCCCCGAACCAAAAATGGAACCAGAGGAAGTAGCGGCCTTATCTGCGATGGAGAAAGGTGATTATGCCGGAGCCGCGATGGCATTTCGTAACTGGTTACAAAGAAGCCCAAATGAACAGATGGCAAAGTTAGGTCTTGCTCAATGTGAACTTGCAATCAGAGTCTCTACTTTAGATTTTGAAAGAACGATTAGAGACGCTGATGCCAAACCAGACTCGGTTGCTGATCAAATTATGGCTGCAGATGTTGAGGTTGCAAGTGGTAGACATAAGAATGGATTTGAAAGGTTGCTCAATTCTGTTAAATCTCAGAGTGGTGAAAATCGCGATCGCGCCAAGAACCATTTACTAATGCTTTTTCAGTTAGTCGATCAGAGCGATCCAGATCTAATTAAGGCGCGCCAGGCCCTAGCGAGTGCGATTTTTTAATGACTCCAATAAATAAGAGAGAACGTCGAGATTTACAATCAATCTTCTTCCTATTTGGCGTTGGCGTGATGTGCTTGGCGCCACGTCTGCCAGATATCAAAGCAAATCTCAATATTTCGACGACATTCTTCGGGCTTTTAATGAGCACAGGTTCAATAGGAGCCCTGCTCTCTCATTTGACTATGGGATATGTTGTTCATCGGCTTGGCGTTTATAGAGTCTTGATTTACAGCGCAATCTTTACTTACGTAACTATTGGCATTTTAGTTGAGACGAATAATCCATGGGTCTACTTGTTGGTCAATGTAATTTCAGGGTTTGCTTGGGCTTCGTATCACATTGCGATCAATGCTCAGGCCCTACATAGACAAGCAGAAAGCGGCGAGCATGTAATTCCGATGCTCCACGGCATGTGGTCAGCAGGAGCCGTTACAACTGCTTTCATAGCTCTACTTATTTCATCTTACGTTTCATTGAATTGGCATATTTTTACTTTAATTGCGCTGGTTTTGATTCTAAAGCTTAGAGCCATAAATCGATTGCGCCCAGTATTACTTCTTGGCAATGAAGTTACGGAAGCAGATGAAATCGTAACTTTTGGCAAAATGTTGAAATCGTTTTCAATTGATTGGGTAGTAAGCATCGGATTTTTATGTGCGTTAATGCTTGAGTATTTGATGGGTGATTGGGCAACAATCCTGGCAAGGCAAGAGTTTGGCGTATCTAAATCTATGGCGGTTATTCCATATTTTCTCTTTATGCTCTCTATGATTCTAGGCAGGTTTGGCTATACAAGATGGAAGGGAAATCGCTCCGATAAAGAGTTGGTTCAACCTTTTGTTGTAGCAGGTGGAACTATCTTTATTACAAGTCTCTTTCTGGGATTGCAGATTAAAGAGAGTAACTTAATCCTTGGTTATGCAATTTTCTGTATCGGTTCACTTTTATCAGGAATTGGAATCTCATTTGTAGGTCCACTATTTTTTGGTTACGCATCTGCAAGATCAGATAAACCAGGTGGCGTAGCTATTGCAGAATTAGGTGCGTTAAATCAAGTTCTCTCATTCCTTGGAAGATCTGGTGTTGCGGTATTTGCCGGAATGACATCATTGCCGATTGCAATGATCATTCCTTCAGTTATGTTGGTTTCAGTTGCCTTCTTCGTTGCTGCTGCTAGTCAGCCAAAGCGTTCCTAGGGGCGGAACCTTTAACTTTATCGAACTGGTTCCATTCTCCTCAACAGCGGTAATCAAATCTGAATTTACAACATTTGATCCACCAAAATCGGCAGAGTCAGTATTTAGAACTTCTCGCCAATTCTTTACTCGTAAATTCTGCACTGACAGGCTGTAATCAAGTTGTGGCACTGGCGAGAAGTTTGTGATCGAAATCAACAGGTTACCCAGTTTATCTAGCCGCGAGTAAGCCAAAATATTGGATTCGGAATCGTTGTTACTTAGCCATTGAAATCCTGAATTACTGGTATCTAGTTCCCAAAGTGGCCGATTTTCAAAATATATCTCGTTGAGTTTTCTGATTAATTTCTGCACTCCTGAATGTTCGGCGTACTGAGCTAGATGCCAATCAAGTGATTTACTTTCTTGCCACTCTTCATTTTGTGCAAACTCGCCACCCATAAATAGAAGCTTCTTGCCAGGATGAGACCACATATATCCATAAAGGGCGCGTAAGGTTGCCAGCTTCTGCCACCTATCGCCCGGGAATTTATTTACTAGCGCACCTTTTCCATGAACAACCTCATCGTGAGAGAGTGGCAGTAAGAAGTTCTCACTCCAGGCGTAAAGGATGGAAAAAGTAATTTCATTATGGTGAAAAGAGCGATGGATTGGTTCTCGTCTTAGGTATTGCAATGTGTCATGCATCCAACCCATATTCCATTTAAATCCAAAACCAAGTCCGTTATCTGAAGTGGGCCTGGTAACCCCATTCCAAGCAGTTGATTCCTCTGCAATCATCATAATTCCTGGGAACTTTTTATAAGCTGTAGCGGTTGCTTCTTGTAAGAATCTAACTGCTTCTAAATTCTCTCGACCACCATCTTTATTTGGAAGCCATTCACCATCTTTGCGCGAATAATCCAGGTAGAGCATGGAGGCAACCGCATCAACTCTTAAACCATCGATATGGAACTCTTCTAACCAATAAAGAGCGCTAGCCACTAAGAAATTTCTAACTTCATTTCTTCCATAATTGAAGATATAAGTTCCCCAATCTGGGTGCTCACCAAGTCTTGGATCTTCATGTTCATATAGTGCGGTCCCATCAAATCTTGCTAGCGCCCATTCATCTTTTGGAAAATGTGCTGGAACCCAATCAAGAATCACACCGATATTTGCATGATGTAATTGATCAATCAGATAACGAAAATCATCTGGTGATCCAAATCTTGCCGTTGGAGCAAAGTAGGAAGTTACTTGATAACCCCAAGATGGGCTGTAAGGGTGTTCACAGACTGGCATGAACTCCACATGAGTGAACCCTTGTTCTTTTACATAATGGGTGAGTTCAACTGCTAATTCCTTATAACTAAGACCTGGTTTCCAAGAACCTAGGTGAACTTCATAAATAGAGATGGGCGATTGCCAAGGTTGAAAGGTTGCCCGTTCTGTAATCCACTTCGAATCACTCCAAATGAATTCACTGTCATCAACTATGGAAGCAGTTGCCGGTGGAATTTCTGTCGCTCGAGCCATTGGATCTGCATGCTCTACCCAATCACCATTTCGATTTTTAATCGCAAATTTGTACTTCATTCCTGCTCCAATATCGGAGAGAAATATCTCCCAAAGTCCGTTTCCGCCAAGCGGAATCATCGGATTGGCCTTTCGATCCCAACTGTTTTTATCGCAGATCAAACTTACAGCTTTTGCATTTGGTGCCCAGACTGCAAAGGCAGTTCCAAGAACTTCTCCAGATTTATCTCGAATTACATTTGCGCCAAGGGCTTGCCAAAGTTTCTCATGTCTTCCCTCTGAAATTAGATGGATATCAACTTCGCCAAGTGTTGTATAAGGATTTAGATAGCCGGAAGGCGGCATCTGTCTCGAGCCACGCGCGAATAAACGCTTTAAGCGGATTGCCATCAGAGTTTTACGCGGCAGATATGTGCCACTTTTCCATGAGGACGTGCTGGATCTAAATAAATGTAACTTTCTTTCTGCCAAGAATACTTTTGGCCATCGAGTAAATCGAGAACTTCAAATGAATCTTTATCAATACCAAGCGCCCACATATCCCAAGAAACGGTACATTCTCTCGCATTGAATCCATCAAGATTTACAATAATTAAAAGTAAGTTTTTACCATCTCGCTTGGAATAAGCAATGACTTGATCGGAATTGGTGCTATGAAAAACTAGGTTTCGCAGTCGTTGTAGCGCAACGTTTTCCCTACGAATTTCATTTAATTGCTTTACAAATGGCGCTAGCGATAAACCCTTTTTCTCCGCACCTTGCCAGTCGCGAACTTTAATTTCATACTTTTCGCTATCTCTATATTCTTCTTTACCTTCGGCAAATGGAAGATGCTCATAGAGTTCGTATCCGGCATACATACCCCACGAAGGAGAAAGGGTTGCTGCAAGCACTGCTCGCATCGCAAAGACTGCCGGATTTCCACTCTGTAAGTGAAATGGAAGTATGTCGGGCGTATTTACCCAGAAATTAGGTCGGAAGAATGCACTCGTTTCAATAGCTACTTCACGTCCATATTGCATCAATTCATCTTTAGTTACACGCCAAGTGAAGTAGGTGTATGACTGTTGAAAACCTGCTTTCCCCAAGGAGTGCATCATCGGGGGATTCGTAAAAGCTTCTGCAAGAAATATTACATCTGGATACTCGGAATTTACTTTAGCGATTAACTCTTGCCAGAAATTGACTGGTTTTGTATGTGGGTTATCGACCCTAAATATATTTATGCCATTTTCTATCCAGAAAGTAACTACTCGATATATTTCTTTGAATAGACCTGGATAATCATTATCGAAATTGAGTGGATAGATATCCTCATACTTCTTTGGTGGATTCTCAGCATAGGCAATTGTTCCGTCAGCCCGCTTTGTGAAGAACTCTGGATTACTTTTTACCCAAGGATGATCTGGTGAGCACTGCAAAGCCAAATCAAGGGCAACTTCTATCTTGTTTTTGCGAGCAACTTTGAGAAAATCTTTAAAGTCATCCAAGGTTCCTAGCTCTGGATTTACTGAATCATGGCCACCATGCTCATTACCAATTCCCCAAGGGACACCAGGGTCATTCGCGGAGGCAGTTAGTGAATTGTTTTTCCCTTTGCGATTGCTATGACCGATTGGGTGTATTGGTGGAATATAAAGAACATCAAATCCCATATATGCAACATCTGGCAATCTTTTAGCTGCTGTTTTAAAGGTTCCTGATGAAATGGTTCCATCTGAATTCTTTATCGCACCTTCACTTCGTGGAAAAAACTCGTACCAACTTCCATATAACGCACGTTCGCGTTCTACTTGGATCGGATACTTCTCACTTGTTGAAATTAATTCTTTACTAAACTCGCCTGGATTCTTGGCAAAAACCTCAATTTGAAATTGCCAGATTCCTGTAGCTGTCGGAATAACAAGAGCTTCGTAGCGAGAACTTCCTGGCCAGATCTCGCGCATCGCAACGCGAGATATTTCCTTACCAACTGGATTAAATAATTTAACAAAGGCAGAGAAAGAATCATGACCTTCTCTAATAATTGTGGCAGAGATCGGTAAAGCTTCATTTGGTACCGCTTTCGCACCTACATAATCGCTGCCAAAAATTACAACTGGCGCGATATCTAGGATTGGAAAGCGTCCAATCATCCAGTTCCTTCAGTATTTCCTGGATCTGCCGCACTCACATCGGCAAGTCGATACTTAGCGACTGCTTTAGCCACTTTCTTCTCTGAAATCTTTCCTTCTTTTGCTAGTTGTGAGAGAACTCCAACGGTAATTGATTCTGCATCTACTTTGAAATGGCGTCGGAGCGCACCACGAGTATCAGATAAACCAAAGCCATCCGTTCCAAGCGAAGCGAAACCTTGTGGCACCCATGGTGCGATCTGATCTTGCACGGTTCGCATGAAATCGCTAACCGCCAAGACCGAACCCTTATATTTCGATAAAACTTTCGTTAAGTATGCGCTCTTCTTATCTCTTGGATGTAAGAGGTTATGGCGATCAACTTCTAATCCATCTCTACGTAGCTCGTTCCAAGAAGTTACGCTCCAGACATTTGCCTGAATTCCCCAGTCCTCCGCCAACAATTTCTGAGCTTTAAGTGCCGCATTAACGGCAACGCCGGAAGCCAAGATATTGGCACGCTTCTTCTTCCGACCTTTCTTAGCTGATTTTGCATACAGATAAATACCCTTAAGCAGTCCAGTTACGTCTAAATTAGCAGGTGCTTCTGGTTGTAAATATGGCTCGTTGTATACCGTGAGATAGTAAAAAATATTCTCGCTATCCTCGCCATACATTCTACGAAGTCCATCTTTAACTATATGGCCAACTTCAAAAGCGAATGCCGGGTCATAGGCAATTACTGCAGGATTGGTCGACGCTAATAATTGTGAATGACCATCTTCATGCTGCAAACCTTCGCCGTTTAGAGTTGTACGTCCCGCAGTTGCTCCCATCACAAAACCACGTGCCATTTGATCTGCGGCAGCCCAGAATGCGTCGCCGGTTCTTTGGAATCCGAACATTGAATAGAAGATGTAAACCGGAATCATCGGTTCATCATGTGTTGAGTAAGAAGTTCCAACAGCAGTAAATGAAGCGGTGGATCCGGCTTCATTAATTCCCTCGTGAAGGATTACGCCAGATTTAGATTCTTTGTAACTTAAAACTAACTCTCTGTCGACTGCTGTGTACTGCTGGCCATGTGGTGAGTAAATCTTCATCGTTGGAAAGAGCGAATCCATTCCAAAAGTACGAGCCTCATCAGGAATAATTGGAACTATTCGTGCACCAATTCCTTCATCTTTGGCAAGATCTTTAAGTAAACGAACAAATGCCATCGTCGTTGCAACTTCTTGGTTTCCTGAGCCACGCATCACTACATCGAAATGAGAGTCGGCAGGCTGTGGAAGGGGCTTTGATTTACTGCGACGTTTTGGAATTGAACCGCCAAGATTTGAACGACGTTCCATCATGTACTTAAATTCAGGCGATTCCAAGCCTGGATGGAAATATGGTGGAAGCTTTTCATCTAACTTATCATCAGGAATTTCAAGGTATAGACGATCTCGAAGTGCAATCAAGTCATCTTTCTTCAGCTTCTTCATCTGATGTGTTGCATTTCGGCCTTCAAAATGCGAACCAAGGGTCCAACCCTTAATCGTCTTTGCCAAAATAACAGTAGGGCGACCTTTATGTTCCATCGCTGATTTATAAGCGGCAAAGAGCTTCTGATAATCATGACCGCCACGCTTTAAATTCCAAATATCATCGTCGCTCCAGTTTGCAACCATCGCTGCAGTTCTTGGATCGCGGCCGAAGAAGTTATCTCGCACATATTTTCCACTCTCAGCTTTGAAAGTTTGGAAATCTCCATCCGGAGTTTTGTTCATTAAATCAACGAGCGCGCCTTCGTTATCAATTGCAAATAGGGGATCCCACTCGCGACCCCAAATAACTTTTATGACATTCCAACCTGCGCCGGTAAAGAGAGCTTCTAATTCTTGGATGATCTTTCCATTACCGCGAACTGGACCATCAAGTCTCTGTAGATTGCAGTTAATGACATAAGTTAAGTTATCTAAGTTTTCACGGGCTGCAAGAGTTAATGCGCTAACGCTTTCTGGTTCATCCATTTCACCATCGCCAAGAAACGCCCAGACTTGTTGTTGCGAAGTATCTTTAATCCCTCTGTTATGGAGATATCTATTAAAACGAGCTTGGTAAACGGCGTTAATTGGACCAAGACCCATTGATACTGTTGGGAATTCCCAGAACTCGGGCATCAATCTTGGATGAGGATAAGAAGATAAACCGCCTCCTGGATTTGAAAGTTCTTGGCGGAAACCGTCTAATTGAGTTTCGGTAAATCTTCCTTCTAGATATGCACGTGCATACATTCCTGGCGATGCATGACCTTGGAAAAATATCTGGTCACCGCCACCAGGGTGATCTTTTCCGCGGAAGAAATGATTGAAGCCAACTTCATAAAGTGCTGCTGATGATGCGAATGTTGAAATATGACCACCAACACCAACACCCGGACGTTGCGCTCGATGCACCATAATCGCTGCATTCCACCGGATATAAGCACGAATTCGTCGTTCTAAAAATTCATCACCAGGAAATGCAGGTTCGCTCTCTGGCGGAATTGTGTTCATGTAATCGGTTAATCGAAGATTTGGAAGATCAATGTTCTGTTCATGTGCTTCTCGAAGAAGGGAGAGCATCAAATATCTAGCTCTAACGGGACCGGCATTTTTTAGAAGTGCCTCAAGCGATTGATGCCATTCCCTGGTTTCTTCCGGATTGGTATCCACTAACTGCGAGAGGTGTAGGTCTTGGATCGAGTTCGGCTGATCAACGCTCACGGCCCTATCTTTGCGCCTTCCGGCGGTAGGGCGAAATCGAAATTCCGGGGCAAAAAAGTTGCGTATCTCCCTCTCAAAGTGTGGACTTCTCCTACTTAAGGTTGAAAGGAGAAGTCATTGAGCACCCCGGCGGGGTCGGGCATTGCAGCCCGGATGGGAATTGAATCTGGCTTCTTAGTTCTGCAACGTGGCTTTGATGATGATTGTGATTCATCGATTAGCGAGGAAATAGCGCGAGTCGCTGGAAACGAATTACTTGGTGAAAATTCTCAAGAAGTCGTTGATGCAGTAATCACTTGGTGGCGTGAGGATGATGGCGATCTTGTTGATGAATTAGTCGATTGCCTTACTTATTTAACTGAGGGTGGTCCAATCTGGTTATTGACACCAAAAGTTGGCAGAGATGGATATGTTGAACCAAGCGATATCAAAGATGCTGCTCCAACTGCAGGAATGAGTTTGACTTCTACTCTGCCAGTAGCCAAGGATTGGTCAGCAACTAGATTAGTCGCTCGAAAATTCGGAAAGAAAAGTTAGGAATTTATGTCAATTTTAGTTGGTCAAGAAGCTCCCGATTTTGAATTGGCAAATCAAAATGGAGAAAAAGTAAAGCTTTCATCTTTCCGTGGTCAAAAGAATGTTGTCGTAGTTTTCTTCCCATTTGCCTTCACCGGCACATGTACTGGGGAGCTATGTGCTCTTCGTGATGACATCTCTTTGTTTCAAAATGAAAAAGTCCAACTGCTAGCGATATCTTGTGATGCAATGTTTACTCAGAAAGTTTTTGCAGAGAAAGAGGGATATCAATTTCCGTTACTTTCAGATTTCTGGCCTCACGGCGAAGTTGCAAAGAAATATGGCGTATTTAATGAAGATCGCGGTCTTGCTCTCCGCGGTACATTCATAATAGATAAAGAAGGAAAAGTTCGTTGGAGCGTAGTAAATAGCCCTGCAGAAGCGCGTGATTTGGCCGATTACAAGAGCGCGCTTGCTTCGTTATAGACTCCAGCCTCTTAACGAAGGGCGCTTAGCTCAGTGGTAGAGCGGCTCGTTTACACCGAGTAGGTCGGGGGTTCAAAACCCTCAGCGCCCACCAGAACTAAAAGCTTTTATAAATTCATTAATTGAAAAACGCAATAATGGCTCCAGCAACAGTGAGATTAATTGCATCATTTGCTGTCTCAATAATCCAAACTTTTATTGATTCTCCACCAAAGAGTCGATGGGAGAGAGATGCAAAAGCTGCAATACCGACGCCCAATGCAAATCCAACCAGCGCGCCATCCAACATGCCAAAATCTGCTTGGTGCTTTTGGAGGTTTGTAATGATTAATCCAAGAGTCAAAGTCTGTATCAGAATTCCAAGAATTGTTCCCCCAAATAGGATCACAGGTTTGTTCTGCTGGGATGAGAGTTGCCCAGAAGCAATTCCTCTCGCCCGCATCCAAATGGGATAGAAAGTCTTAGGGCCAAACCAAATTGCTCCACTCACGAAAGAAAATAGAAATGCAATTAGGATGCCAAACCAGTTAAGTCCCTCAATTATTTGAATTGTCATAGCCCAACTTTATCAAAGTAAGCATCGCGCATCTTTGCAAGGTCGATTTTCTTCATTTCAAGCATTGCTTTCGTTGCGCGTTTTGCTCCCTCGGGGTCATTGCCACCCAAATAATTCATCATCTCCGGTGAAGTTATCTGCCAAGAGACTCCAAATTTATCCTTGAGCCAACCACACTGACTTTCTTGACCACCGTCTTTTGATAGCAGATCCCAATATTTATCTATTTCTTTCTGATCTTTACAAGGAATCTGAAATGAAATTGCTTCGGTATGTGGAAACTGCGGACCACCATTTAGTGCGATGAAGGGACGTCCAAAAACCTTGAAGTTCACAACTATCTCTTCACCTTGTTTGTTGCCAGGTGTTTCAGTCGGAGCCATCCAATTGTCGTCAATGTTGCTATCTGGAAAAATACTTGTATAAAAAATTGCCGCTTCTCGAGCATTTCCATTAAACCAAAGGCATGTAGTGAGTTCCATGTAAGGAGTGTACTGTTAGAAAATCGAGAATTTACTTCTTGAAACTAATCTTTCGAATTCGCATTTCTTTCTTAATAATAGAAGTGGCCTTTGGTCCGATAGCGTGAATTTGAAGAAAATCGTCTTCTTTCCATTTCTTTAAGTCAGAAAGACCCATTATCTTATTGTCAATCAGCCCTCGTCTAGCGGGTGCAGCTATTCCTAACGCCCGCCAATAACCGTCTAGTTTTTGGTATTTGGTAATGTCCACTTTTCCAGTCTTAATTGGACATTGTGAGATTCGCGCTTGAATCAGTTTCTTTATCAAAGTCTTTGATAATGGCTTATCAATGGGTACATGGATTGCGCTTTTGGTTTTCGAAAAATTCTTCAACTCAGCAGGGAAGAGATTTAGGACAGATCCACTGAATGGGTAGTAACCCACATGATTCTTGGCATTGAGTAATCCGGCAACAATATTTCCATTAATTTTGAAGGCGGGCATTCCGTAACTGATTACCTCTTCAGCATTGGGATACAAGGAAAGTATTGAACTACGCATCGCCAACATAGTTTGTTGATGCGGCAATGGGGCTCTTTTATAGAAAGCAGAAAGTTTTGACTCTCCAGTAGTTCTCACACTGGTAATCTTCTCAATACAAACTGAAGGTTTGCAAATTACTCAAATGGTCGAAGGAGAGATAGTTGAGCAATAACTACCTTGACTTACCTGATAATTTGCCAGTCCCAATTGATGATGGCGCAGCACAGCATTTAGTAGGGATGAAATTTCCTGATGTAGAAATTAGATCTACTAGCAATCAATTTATTAATCCAGGAAAACTTCCCGGATTAAATGTCCTCTTCTGCTATCCAATGACTGGGGTTCCTGGAGTTCCACTTCCTGAAGGTTGGGACGATATCCCTGGAGCTCGTGGCTGCACGCCGCAAGCATGTTCATATAGAGATGCATATCCAATTCTTAAAAAAAGTGTTAATAAGATTTTTGGCATAAGCACGCAAGATACCGATTATCAAAAGGAGTTACACGAGCGTCTTGAGTTGCCTTATGAGATTCTAAGTGATTCGCAACTTGAACTACAGCAAAAATTGAATTTACCTATATTTGAAGTTAACGGTAAGAAACTACTTAAGCGATTAACGATGTTGATTCGAGATGGAAAAATTCAAGAGGTTCACTATCCAGTGTTTCCGAGCAATAAAGATGTGGACTGGGTAATAGAGAGGATAAAAAGTTGAAATTCATAGTATTTGTCATTGATAAACTCGAAAATCCCGGTACTGAATATGAGATGAACGAGATAACTAGATTCAATAACAAATTACGTGCAAACAATAATTGGGTTATGGCCGCAGGCATAAGTATGGCGCCAGAGGCAAAATTAATTGATTTCTCATTAGATAAATCTGTGATCAAAGAAGGGTCTCTAATTTCGGGAGAATTAAATTACAGTGGCTTCTGGATAATATCTGCAGAAAACGTGGACGAGGCGATATCGATTACCAAAGAAGCTTCTAAAGCCTGTAACCGCGCTGTAGAGATACGCCCGTTTCTAGATTAAATTCAATTAGATTTTGGATTTAATGTTATGAAATTAAAGACTTTTCAGATGAAGCTAATCTAAATCCAACACTACGTACAACGTCAATAACGTCAGGTCCACCGTTTCGCTTGATCTTCATGCGTAATTGGCTGGCGTAGTTTTCGACTGAACTGCCGGCTGCACTTCTTAATGCAGAGACAGCTGTGAGCACTTGTTCTTTTGAGAAGATTCGCTGGGGACTTTCCATCAGTAGTTGAAGAAACCGATACTCAGAATTAGTAAGAAGAATTTCACGTTCACCAATCTTAAACAGATGTTGTGCCACATCAAGAGAAATATTCTCCCAAGTCAAAATAGTTTGTCTTGGAGCGCGTTGACTTTCACCACGCTTCAATTGTTGGGTAACTCGAGAGGTTAATATTCGTGGCTCAATTGGTTTAGTAATGTAATCATCCGCACCTGCACCAAGAGCAAGTTCTTCATCTACTACCTCATCTCGTTTTGTAATCATGAGAATAGGCACCGTTGATTCTGCACGAATTTGCCGGCATATCTCTAAACTTTCTAAAGGCGCATGACCTAAGTGAAGTAATACCAAACTGTAGTCTCTCATGGAGAAATTTTCTCGAGCTTCATTTGCCGAGGAGAGGTCGTAAACAACAAATCCCATCACTTCAAGTTGAAGTTTTATGGTGAGTCGATCTTCAGAATTATCTTCGATTAATAGAGCATTCGGCTTTGTTTCTAAAGTCTCCACCTTTTGCCTCCATATCTGAGGGCGTGAGCATACATGAATAATAACTTTGTCTTGTTTTGCGAGGGTCATTCAAAGTTTCTTGCACATATAGGCGTATCTTCAATAAAAGTTCTAGTTCTGAAGAGGTGAGCCTTTCATGTTATCTAAATTGAGATCTATTTGTGAGGCGATTGAATTCGGAGCAGAACCAGATGAAGTTCTCAAGGTGATAGCTATGCAAATTACGCACTCAAGTAAAGGAGGCAGATTTCTAATTGGAGAATGGTTCGGCAAATCAAGTGGTAGGACATTACTTAATACTGGATTTGCAGAAGTCGATTCAAACATATATGTGGCTAATTTCTTGCCACGTATTTTAGAATCTCAGTTAGAGAGCTTAATAGAGATTAATCACAATTTAGAATACCAGGAAAAATTCAAGAAAGTATTTGGTTTTGAAGATTCATCAAGTTTCAAAAATACTTTAATTTATTATTCTGAAGACTTAAATCGAGTACTAGTATTTTCAAATCCTTCAAAACAAATTTCCCGTAATCGGAGAGACTTCCAGGATATCTTGAAGGTACTTTTAATACTTTACGGAATTTCGTTTAGAAGACCGAAACCTAAAAGTGCTGGCCTCGATAAAAAGCGGACGTCAACCAAGGGGAACCCACTCTCAGAGCGGCAAAAACTAATTCTTGATTTAATAAGAGTCGGTCGCACAAATCCAGAAATTGCTGATGTATTGGGTTATTCCGAATCACTAATCCGACAGGAGACTGTCACCATTTATCGAAAATTGGGCGTGGCCGGCCGCAAAGAAATAGAGATTTTGAAGTAATACAATCGGCCTCTCAGAGAAGGTAAGGAGCGAGGCAATGGATCTGCGAACCTTTATGTATTGTTTAATCGCATTTACAGTACTCGCAGGTTTTCGTGCCTGGCAAAAAATGGGTAAGGCTTATTTAAACCCTGATGCTAAGACTCGAAATCATCGACGTGGCGAAGATGAATTCTTCCGCTGGCTCACTCTAATTGCTGCCATTGTAGTAATCGTTTTTGCTTGGTATGCATGATTTACAATGTCATATCTAATTTTGATGAAGCTCTTGATTTCTTAATTGATAAACCTGAACATTTTCAGCTTGTCAAGACCTGGATCCCTGAAGCAAAATTTATTGAACTCTTACATGATGAAAATGGCATTTCGATAAGTCGAGAGGATGAAGGCATTTTTTCCTTCGCCTTGGGAAGCAAGGCTCCACTAAGAGATAATTGGGAGAGGATTAGTTTTGAGCGTAAGTCACTTTGGATAGCTAATCGTGAATTTAGGGAGCAGTCTGATTGGGAGGCTCATTGCCTTCATCATGAAGGAATCGCTGTATCACAATTATCTGAAATTAGAAGTGATTTAGAAATTGGCGAATTCATGAGAGCAAACGCACCTGATCTTTCTGTATTTCCTGGGAACAAAGAGATTGTTCACTGGAGCACTCTTGTCGGCGAAGGAGATCAACTTCTTGGCGTTGCCGCAATCTGTAAATGGGAATCGGGTCAACATGTAATAGCTTCTGTTGCGACTGATAAAAATTTCAGGGGACAAGGACTTGGATCTAATCTCATTGCTGTCATTAAGAACGATCTGGTTAACCTGGGTATAAGTGAGGTCTGCCTTGGAGTTCTAAGCAATAACGAACCTGCAAAGAGGCTTTATGCTCGTACTGGATTCGAAAAACTCTTTGATTTTAGGTCTGTTAAGAACTTTAGAAATTAACTTGAAATTCACTTTCATTGGTCTAGTTGGCTTAATCGAAGAGGGTATTTTTTCGTCATGAAAAGAATCAGCGCAGAATACCTAGGGACTCTTCTTATCACCATGGCTGTAATAGGTTCTGGAATCATGGCTAGTTTTCTTACTAAAGATGTGTTGTTGCAACTTCTAGTAAATATGTTTAGTACGGTTGCTGCCATTTATGTTGTAATAGTTATTTTTATTTCAAAAAGTGGCGCAAATTTCAATCCTCTAGTTTCAATTCTCAAATGGATGGATGGAAAACTTAATCGTAGAGAAGTCCTGCAGGACCTTGGAGCTCAGATTCTTGGAGCATTCAGCGGTGCGCTTCTCGTAGCGGTGATTTTCGAAAGAGATTTATTAGAGATATCTACCTTTGAACGTCATGGATTTGGAACTTTTGTGGCTGAAATCGTTGCAAGCGCCGGACTGTTAATTGTTGCTTTGATTCGAATTGATTCAAGTAAGTCTCATAAGAGAGCTGTATTAGTTTCAACCTGGATTGGCGGCGCGTACTTCTTTACTTCTTCTACTTCGTTTGCAAATCCAGCAGTTACCTTTGGCAGAATTTTCACTGATAGTTTTTCTGGAATTTCGCCAATTTCTTTCTTCGCATTTCTTGCAGCACAAGTAATCGGCGCGCTCTTAGCCTTTATTGCGATTCGAACTTTGGAGGATTAATGAAAAGAGTCTTGTTTGTCTGTGTACATAATGCCGGCAGATCTCAAATGGCAGCTGGATTTATGGAAAAGCTTGGTGGGGGAAAGATCGAAGTTCTATCTGCCGGAAGCGCACCAAAAGATTCGATTAATCCTGTGGCAGTCGAAGCCATGGCAGAAAAAGGCATCGATATAGCAAATCGAAAGCCAAAGATATTGAGCACGGAAGCTGTTCAAGCCAGTGATGTGGTCATCACAATGGGATGTGGCGATACCTGCCCATTCTTTCCGGGTAAGCGATATGAAGATTGGGTTCTAGATGATCCTGCAGGAAAGCCAATTGAGAAAGTTAGGGTTATAAGAGATGAGATTGAGAAAAGAGTTCAAACTTTAGTAACTGAGTTATTAGCTTAAATTTTTCTCTGCCCATACCAATATGGCATCGTAATGAAACTTGCCTAGGCCAGTCGCAACATCTTCATATGCATCTCTATATGGAGACGGAAGAATGTAGGACATCGCTAAGGATTTATAAGCTTCTTTTGTTGGAGTCCAGAATTGAAGGCAAAAATCATAGTGCTCTTTAACTAGCAGTTGCACGGCATCAGATTCTGGGGTTAATCCTTCAGACATCGCTTTTGCAAATCTTTCGGTAAGACCACCAAATTGCTCCGTAAATTTCCGATTCTCCTCTTTCGAATACTGCTGGTTGTACATGGAGGAGTGATGCGCAAAGCGATCAGTCATAGATATATTGTAAAGGGCGTTAGGATTGAAGCATGAAAGCTTCGCAAGCCGCCCAAAATCAACTTCTTGCGTTGCAGCAGATTGATTCTGACATCATTCAACTTGAGCACCGAATAAAAAATCTACCTTTGGCGGCTCAGCTGGATAAAGCGACACAGTCTCTAATTAGTTCGAAGAATTTATTAATTGCCGCAGAAACTGAGAAAAGCGACATTAAACATGAACTATCTAGGTCCGAAGTTGATGTGGAGCAAGTGGTTTCACGGATTGAAAAAGATGAAAAACGATTGGCTGCGGGTACGGGTTCGCCTAAAGAATTAGAGCAGATACAACATGAATTATCTTCACTTGCGAAACGCAGAAGCGAACTGGAAGAAGTTGAATTGGAAATTCTGGTTCGCATAGAGGGGATAGACGAGCGAATTAAATCTCTTGCCGCTGAGGTTTCTGATTGGGAGTCCGAAGTTTCAAAGTTAAAAGCGCAATTAGATTCGGAAATTAATGAATTGAATTCCGCCAAGACTAGAGATATCGAGGCCCGAACGGAGTTAGCGAAATCGATTGATGCAGAATTGTTGCAACTTTACGAAAAGATTCGTTCAGCTTCAGATGGGGTAGGAGCAGCTCGATTAGCAGGGGATAAATGCGAAGGCTGTCACCTAACTATGAACTCAGCCGAAGTAACTCGAATCAAGAGTCTGCCAGATGATGAACTGGTGCGTTGCGAGGAATGTCGAAGAATTTTGATTAGAGTTAAATAGTGGCACGAAGCTTAACTTTATTTGCTGACGGTGGTTCTCGCGGTAATCCAGGCGAAGCTGCCTACGGCGCCGTTGTATTGGAAGAGTCAAAAGTATTAATCGAACTTTCAGATCGACTTGGCGTTACAACGAATAACGTAGCCGAATACAGCGGTTTAATAGCTGGCCTCAGAGCAATTCACGAGCTGGATAACCATGCGCACGTTATGGTCAAGATGGATTCGAAATTAATCGTCGAGCAGATGAGCGGAAACTGGAAGATAAAAAATCCAGAGATGAAACGGTTAGCGCTAGAAGCTCGCTCCGCACACCCAATGCATCTGGTTCGCTACGAATGGATCCCGAGAGATCTAAATACACATGCAGATCGACTTGTTAATGAAGCACTCGATGGAATCATTCCAAACACAGATGGCCCGCTACGAAGGAATTACTTAACTGAGCGGTTAATCTCAACTGAAGTCCCTACGATGATTTATTTGGTAAGACATGGTGAAACGCCGCTGACGCCGATGCGTAAGTTTTCCGGTGTTGGACCGCTAAATCCAGAACTAACGGAGAAGGGAAGGCGCGAAGCGGAATTAGTTGCCGCAGAAATCAAGAAAATTGCACCCGATGTTCTTATTTCATCGCCACTTCGCAGAACTAAAGAGACTGCAGAAATCATTAGTAATGTAACTGGATTAGAAATTGAATTTGATGAGATCTGGCGCGAATGCGACTTTGGAGTATGGGATGGAATGTCGATCGCAGAAGTAAAAGAAGAATATCCAGCGGATTATGCGATGTGGGTTTCCACTTCATCATTTGCGCCACCGGGTGGAGAATCGTATGAGTCTGCGATGGCAAGATCAGTTCAAGGTTTACTTTCCATAGCCGCTGATTATCCGCAGAAGAAAGTTTGCGTTGTTACTCATAACGGCATGATTAAGACTGCACTAGCTGCAGCGATAAAAGCAGAACCCAGCGCAATTTTTAATCTCGATGTCTCACCTGCAAGTATTTCGTCAATTTCGATTTGGGAATCAGATGGATTAATGGCGATTCGTTCCACAAATGAACGTGGCCATTTACGTTAATTTCCTGGACTTACCGTAGACATATTGAAATCAGAAATCGTTAGCGCTGGCATGTGAAGATGGGTTGCGTACTCGGCCCATTCTCTTGGCTGTGTCCACTCGCTAGTGCTTGCTGATTTAATTCTAGAAAGAGCGCTAACTGGTGAATCATTCCAACGGAAATTATTTGTAGCGCCTTGTACTTCACCGTTCTTGACATAGTAAACGCCATCACGCGTTAGTCCCGTTAGAAGTAAAGTATTGGGATCTACCATTCTTATGTACCAGAGCGTTGTCAGTAATAGTCCCTCATTCATCTGCGCAATCTGATTACTTAAATCGCCACTTGCTCCAGGGATTTCCATAAAGAAGTTATCTCCTATTGGAGTGAAGGGGAGTGAGGTTAATTGTGCTGATGCTCGAGTTTGAATTAAATTTTGTAGCACTCCATCCTTTAGCCAATCGACCCGTGAGGTGAGTTGGCCGTTATCAAAAATTGATCCTAATGAACTTGAAACCGAATGAGATACAAAAGGAGAACCGGGAAGTAATTTGCTTGCGGGATCGCTAAATAAATTAACGGGAAGATTCGAGAGTTTTTCTCCTACGCGAGTACCGCCACCTTTCTTTGAAAAAACTGTCTGGCCTTCCCACGTATCTCTAGCGCCAGAGACCCAGATCATGTAGGTGTAAAGATCGGCAATCGCGCCCGACGGAAGAATTGCGTCATATTTCCCAGCAGGTAAATCGACCTTACGGGCTTGCCAATTGAGTCGTTCTTTAATTCTCTCCTCAATTTTCGCTACAGATACATCTTTGAAATCGTGGGTTTCAACACCTTCCCAAGTAGATCGCGAACGTTCGTGCGATTTTCCAGTCATTTCTACTCGACCGATTGGGGAATCGTTACGTAACCGTAAACCACCCTTGGAGCCAACCCAGGTGGTCAAATTTGTATGTTCGGCATAGCCAAATAATTCGATTTTCTCTTTAACTGAATTGGAGAGCATCTCACCTAGATCTGGTGCAAATTTTGAAAATACTTCTGGTCCAGTTGGATTGTGAGATTTACTCCAATTACCTATTGCTAAATCTTTTGCAAGCGGCGCGTAGTCATCTGCTGGACCTGCAGCTTTTGCTGCGGAAATTGCTTCAGATAGTAGAGAATCAATTTCAGATTCAGAGACATTAGTTCGTGTGACGCCTCCTGTTGACATTACGGTACCTGTGGATACAAAAGCAAGAACGGTAACATTACGTTCCTGAATTACGCCATTAGTTGTTAAAGTACTATTGGCCCAACGTAAATTTGCTTGTGATTTTTCCTTAACGATGACAATGCATTCATCACAATTAGCCTTCTGGAGAATCTTTTCTATTAAATCTTGAGCGGCAATCATTTTCCAGCCTCGGCAACGGTGTTGAGAATATTAACTTTTTCAAAAATGGCAGCAGGACAACCATGACTTACCGCGGCCACTTGCCCGGGTTGAGCTTTGCCACAATTGAATGCGCCGCCAAGCACATAGGTGGAAGGGCCACCAACAACCTTCATCGATCCCCAGAAATCAGTCGTGGTTGCCTGATAGGCGAGATCTTTTACTTGACCGACAATTTTGCCGTTCTTGATTCTATGAAATTGTTGTCCAGTAAATTGAAAGTTATAACGTTGCATATCGATTGACCAAGATTTATCACCTAAAATATAAATTCCATCGTCAATAGAAGAGATCATCTCCTCAAGTTTTGGCCCACTTGGATTAGATTGCAATGAAACATTTGGCATTCTCTGAATTGGAACATGTGCCGGTGAATCGGCAAAGGCGCAGCCATTACTGCGCTCTTGATTTACTCTGGCAGCAATTCTTCGATCAAGTTGATATCCCACAAGCAGACCATTTTTAACTAGATCCCATTGCTGAGCCGCAACTCCTTCATCATCCCAACCGACTGTACTCAAGCCATGTTCGGTGATGCGATCACCTGTTACATTCATGAGTTCAGTTCCGTATTTGAGTTTTCCTAATTTATCTGGAGTCGCAAACGAAGTTCCTGCGTAATTTGCCTCATAACCTATGGCCCGATCAAGCTCAGTCGCATGACCAATTGACTCATGAATAGTTAGCCAGAGATTAGAAGGATGGATTAAAAGATCATATTTTCCTGGAGTAACTGAAGGTGACTTTACTTTCTCATCCAATAGATCTGGAAGTTTTGAAACTTCTTCATCCCAATTCCAGTTCCGGTTATCCATCCACTCCCAGCCATAACCGGCAGGTTGTGCCAAAGTTCGCATTGATTCAAAACCAGCATCACTAATTGAAATTGCCTCAATCTGGGTCTGCATTCGAACTCGCTGTTGAGTTGTGCTCGTGCCATAAGAATCAGCATAAAATTTCTGCTCTTTAACGTACATAGTGTGAGCATTTGTGTGATTAACAGTCTTTGCAGAAAGAAGTTTTAAACTTAACTCTTCAATGCGACCTTTTCTCTCAGAATCTGAAAGTGAGAAAGGATCAATCTCGTAGGCCGATACCCAATGTTTATTCTTGTAAACAGGCTCGCCAGTTAAAGAAACAAACTCAGTTGATAGTGGTTTAGAAATTTTTGCCATTGCAACTGCTTTTTCAGCTAATCGAGTTGCTACGTCAGCAGCTAGTTCGGGTGAAGATGCAAAACCCCAAGCGCCATCAACAATTACTCTTACACCTATGCCGATGACTGTTTCGTCACTTTGAGTTTCTGGTTTAGCATCGCGCAACGAAAGCAATCCAGTGCGAGTTCGTTCGATTCTTACGTCGACATGAGATGCACCTAATGATTTCGCATGATCTATTGCTGCATCAGCAAGATTAGAGAGCGGAAGAGCTAGAAAATCCGCGTCAATCGAATTAACCACAACATAACCTTATAGTCTTTGCCATTCACTTATAACTCGAATGGAGGCAAGTTGTCGGGCAGAGATCTCTTAGAAATCATGTTTGGCAGCTTCCGCGTTGCAAAGACCGGAACTCTTCGCAGACTTTTTGCAGGCGCATTTATCAGCGCCTTCGGTACCGGTATGACGCTCTCTTTATTATTGGTCTATCTCCATGACATTCGTGGTTTTAGTAATGCATTTGGCGGATTCTTACTTTCCTACATGGCAGTCGTTGCGATTGTTTTGACCGGCCCTTCTGGTTGGTTAATCGATCGCATTGGACCAAAGCCCGTGATTATCTTTGGGCTCTTTGTGGAAGGTAGCGCGGTTGCGGCTTGGTCGATTGTTGAAAGTAGAGAACAGGCAATATTGGTTGGCACTTTAAGTGCAATTGGAACCTTAATGATCTGGCCGGCACAGACTGTAATGATCACTAGATCTACTGATGAAGAAGATCGACAAGGCGCATTTGCAGTTAATTTCATGATGCTTAATTTAGGAATTGCATTCGGTGGCTTAATTGCTGCGTCAATTATTCAAGAAGGCAATCTACGAAGTTTTCAGACTTTATATCTAGTTGATTCACTATCTTATTTTGGTTACTTAATTATGGTTCTGACTATAAAAGATAAATTCCAAGCAAGCGAAGCTGAATCGAAGAAAACCGGCGCCGGATATCGAGAAGTGCTCAGAGATAAGACCTTTATGCGGATTATTTTGGGTGGATTGGGCTACATCACCTTTGGCTACGCATCCTTGCAGGCCGGATTGGCAATTTTCACTACGCAATATTTAGATCTTTCGCCAAAATGGCTTGGTTTAGTTTTTGCAGCAAACACAATAAGTATTTTCTTTTTACAAGGTTTCATGTTGCGTTGGCTAGAAAGCGTTGTAGATCTGGTTGCGTTACGCCGGGTTGGTTACCTCTGGGGGTTTTCTTGGATAATCATCGGAAGCGCCTCGTTAGCATCTGGAGTTACTGCAGGCTTGCTTGTATCACTCAGCCAAGTCGCTTTTGCATTTGGCGAGATGATCTGGGCCCCCAAAGCTCCATCAATCGTAAATCGAATTGCACCTGAAGAATTGCGCGGTCGTTACAACTCTGTAATGGCTATGAATTGGAATATTGCAGCAATTATCGGCGCAGCCTTAGTTGGCCTAATGATTGGCCGCGGCCTTTACCTCGAATGGTTGATCCTGATGTTCATCGGATCGGTTTTGCCGATAACGATGTTTAGATCGATTCCAGGTTTAGAAGTTAAAGAACGGACGAACTCTTAATTAAGACAGTTTGCCAGTTGCTTCAATTAGCGCAGTTTCACCGCTAATCAATTTAACCTTTAGTTCATCGCCTGATGAGCCTGGGCAAGAAAGCGCCCAACCAAAAGTCTTTGTTGCGCCAGCGGCTAAAGGTTCAAGCGGCGCACCATTAATTTGGTTATCGCCATCAAAAATATCTACGCAAGCTCCAGAAGAAGTTGTTCCAGAAACAATTAGGACTGCAAGATCTAGATCAGCTGTTCCACCATTTGTGACAGAAACTTCAAAGCGATTAAAGCTTTGGCCAGGAACTTGTCCAGCAGCAAATTTTCCAGGGGTGAATTTTGTAGGTGAGGAGAGGCGATAGGTCTCACCTGTTGGAAGTTGAATATCGCTATCAAAGCCACCTTTTGCCTGAGCTTCTAACTCTTGCTCCTGAACCAATTCCTGCTTATCTTCTTCAGGAATCGCAGCTTCATCTGAGCCGCCACAAGCGGTAAGTGTGGTTAGGAGTGCGAGTAAAGCAAGAACGCCAATGAGTGACTTCTTCATATAAATCTCCTGATCTATAACGAACCTATAGAGATAAGTATAACGGCCACGTGTTTGAAGACATCTCGAGAATCAGATACCTTTCCTAGCCTGATGAGTGAAGCAACGAGTGTATTGACGGGCCGTTCGCCCGGTCAGATTGCTTGGATGAGGTTTAGGCGGAACAAAATCGGAGTAGGCGCCGGAATAGTTAGCATCGCAATTCTCTTGGCCTCAATTTTTGCTCCACTTGTCACTCGCATCTTGGGTATAGATCCAGATACTTTGAATCTAGAGATGCTTGATAGCAGCGGAATTCCTACCGCTCCTCGTGGTGGAATGAGTTTGGATCATCCACTTGGCGTAATTCCAGGCACTGGTCGAGATTTGCTGGCTCAATTACTTTACGGATCAAGAATTTCGTTTTTAATTGCATTCATTACTACAGCTGTAGCGCTGACCGTTGGATTATTTGTCGGAATAGCCGGCGGTTACCTTGGCGGAAAAGTTGATAATGCTCTAGGTCGTTTTACAGATTTTTTCTTGGCCTTCCCAGCCTTCTTCATGATTGTCGCTCTTAGCACTCCAGTAATTCAGAGATTACAAGGTCTAGGAATATTCGAAGGCGAAAATACTGCGCGCATTGTCTTCTTAATTGTTTTTCTTGCTTTCTTTGGTTGGCCCGGCTTTTCCAGAATTATTCGATCACAAGTTTTAAGTATTAGAGAACGTGACTACATAACTGCTGCACAAGCGATGGGCGCATCTAGAAAACGCATTATTCTCAAGGAGATCATTCCTAATGTTTGGGCGCCAGTAATCGTGGTGGCTTCGCTATCGCTTCCAGGATATTTGGCAGCAGAATCTGTTTATTCTTATTTAGGACTAGGAATTCAACCTCCCGCTTCTACTTGGGGAATCTTGCTTTCCAATGCATCACGATTTGTTACCGCAATGCCTAGCTTCTTCATGATCGTTGCTGGGTCACTAGTTGTAGTTGTTCTTGCTTTTAACTTAGTGGGCGATGCACTTCGAGATGCGCTAGATCCCCGCACAGAACGCTGAAATCACCCTAACCCTTCGCTTAACACTCCTCACATTTCGTGGTTGACTATGCCTAGGTCTTATTGGGCCTTTTCCAATTCTCTGTTGAAAGGAGTACTGAATGGGCAGAATTACTGCTCGTCGTGCCCTAGCGATTTCCGCATCCGCGGCACTTGCAGTTTCGGGATTAATTGCAGTTAGCGCACCTGCGCAAGCAGCAACACCGAAGCCAGGTGGAATTTTGTACATGCTAGAGCATGAACCACGTCTAGATCATCTAGATCCAACTCGTATTTATACCGGACGTGATCTAGCGTTTATGAATTCGTTCCACACTCGTACTTTGGTTGCTTACAATCCAGTACCAGGTGCTGCAGGAGCAAACATCATTCCTGATCTTGCAACAAATACAGGTGTACCAAGCAAGCAGGCGAAAGTCTGGAGCTTCACACTTCGTCCAGGAACAAAGTTTGAAGATGGAACTCCAATTACTTGCGAACATGTTCGCTACGGAGCTTCTCGTGTATTCGCACAAGATGTTCTTCCTGGCGGTCCTACATATCTAATCTCTTGGTTGGATATTCCAAAGGATGCAGAAGGAAACTCCATCTACACCGGCCCATATACAGCTACAGCTGAAGGAACAAAGGCATTCAATAAGGCAGTTGCTTGTTCAAAAGACAATCGCACAATTACCTTTACATTGAATAAGTCAATTGCTGACTTCAACTATCTAGCAACTTACGGAGTTATCTCTCCTGTTCAGAAGAAGAAGGACACTGGCGACAAGTATGACTTGAACCCACAGGCAACTGGTCCTTACCGAATCGTAGAGAACAGCGATACTCAACTTCGTATGGTTCGTAACAAGAACTGGTCAAAGGCATCTGACCCTGTCAGAACTCCTTATCCAGACGAAGTCATTATTCTTTACGGTCTTGATGAAGAAGTTATCGATCAGATGATGTTGGAAGATACTCTTCCTTCAGCAATCAATTTCGGTGGCCCACTTCCAACAAACCGTGACAAGTTCTTCGATAATAAGAAGTACAAAGATCGTCGTATGAACAACTTCGATCCTTATTCACGTTATTACGCATTCAATCTAAAGAAGATGCCATGTCTTGAAGTACGTAAAGCTATGTACCATGCATGGCCAATCAAGGCACTCCTTGATTACGCAGGTGGCGAGAAGTTCGCAGGTGCTTATGCAACCGGACTAATCAGCCCACTTGTTGCGATTGACTATGCACGTACTGGCGTTGTCGGTCCAGGAAGCAAAGACTTCAAGCCAGAGGGCAACATTGAACTAGCTAAGTCACTTCTTGAAACAGCAAAGACCAAGTGCCCTGATAACTATGCCAAGGCAACTCAGACTGGAATCAAGATTGACGTTCGTCAGTCATCTGCTCTAAATGATCAGATTCCAATCATTGAAGCTTCAATGGCAAAAGCAGGAATCAAAGTAACTTGGAACATCATCTCTGTTGCTTACTACTCAACAATCATGGATCCAGCTAAGCAGAACGATATGTCTGCATCAGGTTGGGGAGCTGACTGGGCTAACGCATCAACTGTTATCCCTGAGTTGTATACAACCGCTGGTGGTTTCAACCTGACACAAAATGCTGACGATCCAAATTACAAAGCTTTCGAAGCCAAAGTAAATCAGGCGATGAAGCAGACAGATCGTAAGAAGCAAGCTGCTCTATGGAAGGCGTTGGATAAGGAAGCTGCTGGTTATTTCTGGCACCTACCAACACTCTTCGGTAAGGCTCAAGAAGTCTGGGGTTCCGCACTGCGGGATGTCTTCTTCTGGGTCCCACAGGGCAACCCTGCCTACGGCAAGATCTGGATTCAGCAGTAACACTGCTCGAATACTGATCTAAAAAGAAGTAAGGGAGCTCTCAGAGCCGAAATGGCT
>JACCEE010105698.1_pt1 | contig 39581 bp, 40 predicted proteins | sample 7449931 | NCBI WGS metagenome assembly JACCEE01 (sample SAMN15323457, study PRJNA562643) | freshwater metagenome | isolation source: river surface water | place: USA:Blue River Watershed | collected 2017-08-19 | reverse complement strand
TACCAGTTTACTTGGTGACCATAGCGAAAGTGAACCACCCGATCCCATACCGAACTCGGAAGTGAAACCTTTTAGTGCCGATGATAGTGTGGCAGTTTGCCATGTGAAAGTAGGAAATCGCCAAGTTCTTAAAATAAAAACCTGATTGCAGAGATGTAATCGGGTTTTTTTTATGTCTAATATTTTTGATTTATAATTCAAAACATTTTTATTGGTTTAATTATGATAACCTGAGTTCGGGATAATTTACTGCCTTTACTGCAATAGGTTATCCCGAGCTCAGGTTATGTAGAATGTAGAAAAGTTAAATTGTAACGTCTCTACGATTTTTTCTATTCCTTTCATTTTATCGGCGACAATTGTAATTCATCATATAAAGTTAAAATCACGATTCGGATATATTGATGAATTTCCATAAAAGCCTGCTGATTATCTTCAGTATCTTCGGCATCAATTTGCTCATCAATTTTAGTAAATTCAACTAAATCGTGCAATAAAGGATAAAGCGTTTTCGTTTGGGATTGAGTGAATGGAATTTCAGCAATTCCGGTTAAAAAGCCTTCGCACCATTCGCGTAATCCAGATAATTGTTCTGACCATTGATTGTCTTCAGGTAAATATAAATCAAACGCAAAATGAGTTTCGGGATTAAATTGAGTGCGAATTTGTTCAAACCATTGCATTAACAATTTTTGATCGGTGATTTCTAATTCATTATCACTAAATATTTCTTGTAACCATTGATCAGCATGAATTGATTTTGGATGACATAAAAATGCGCTGGCTAATCCATGCGCCGCAGATAAAGAATAATCACTAGAATAATGATAAAAAATACGGTTTAATTCGGAATGATTCATAAAAATTTAATCAATGGTTGAGACTTTCAAAATTAAGAAATGTAAATAATTAATCGGAAAAAATATCATAATCCGTTGAATAAATAACCGTCTGATTACGTCCTCTAGCTTTAGCTTGATACAATGCTTTATCCGCACGAATTAAAGATTGTCCAGAATCACTATCATCGGGTTGCATTAATGTAATACCAATACTAACACTTAATTGAAAACTGTGTAATTGATAATGACAAGGTGTTTGATGTAATTTGTGAACAAATTGATTAGCAAAAATTTCTGCTTCTTTTAAAGAAGTTTTGGGCAGAAAGATGGCAAATTCCTCCCCTCCTAAACGCCCAACAATATCGCCAATTCGTAAATAACTGCGCACAATATCTGCAAAATGTTTTAGCGCAACATCACCCGCTTGATGACCATAATTATCATTAATGCGTTTAAAATGATCTAAATCAATCATTAAAACTGCAACAAAATCATTTTCATTATTTGAAGTACAAAATCGATTAAATTCTTCAGCAATACGAATCATAAAATAACGGCGATTAATTAAGCCGGTTAATTCATCAATTGTTGCCATTGTCCATAATTTTTCTTGTAATTGTTTCCGATCACTAATATCTTGTTTAATTCCGACAAAATGTGAAATGTTTCCCTGTTCATCAAAGACGGGAGTAATGGTTAATTCTTCGTAATATAAACTGCCATCTTTACGTCGATTAACTAATTCGCCACACCAAACCTCTCCCCGCAAAACCGTATTCCACATTTGTTGATAAAAATAACCATCTTGTAATCCAGATTTCACTAATTCAGCAGGTCTATGACCAATCGCTTCGGTAAAAGAGTAACCGGTTAATTGTTCAAAAGCGCGATTAACCCAAATAATTTTCGCACTAATATCGGTAATCACAACTCCTAAACCCACCGCTTCTAAAGCAGAAACTAATAAACGATCTTTCGTTTCGACTTGTTTACGTTGATTAATATTTTGATGAATCCCAACCGCACGAATCGGCTGACCTTGATTATCACGTTCGACAATTTGCCCCACATCATTAATCCAAATCCATTCGGAATTTTTATGTAATAAACGATGTTCAGCTTGATAATATTTGGTTTTTCCGGCTATATGTTCAGATAATTTTTGACTAACTTGCTCACGATCTTCAGGATGAATTAAATGTTCCCAAGTTGAAATATTGGAGTCAATTTCTTCTAAAGAATAACCCAACATTTGCGCCCAAATTTCATTAAAAAAAACCTTTCCGCTAGGAATATGCCAATCCCATAAACCTAAATGACCACCGCTTAAAGCCAAGCTCATTCGTTGTTCAGAAATTTGTAATTTACGTTCTAATTTAGCGCGACTAATTGCATAACGAATAGCGCGAATTAAATTGTAATTATCCGTTGAACCTTTAACTAAATAATCTTGCGCCCCGGCTTCTAAAGCTTGTAAAGCAAAAGTCGTATCATCATGACCGGTTAATACAATAATCGGTAAATATTTCGCTACTGAACGTAAAACAATTAAACTATTTAAACCCAAAGAATCGGGTAAGGATAAATCTAATAATAAAACATCGGGTAATTGTTCAGTTAATTGTTGTTGTGCCAAACCTAAAGTGGTTACCCAACGTAATTCAAAATGAATTTCTATAGTAGTTTTTAAAGCAATGCGCACAAGATGAGCATCACTGGCTTCATCTTCCACCAGTAATACTTGATAATTAAGAGTGTCCATTAGAGCATTCTTTTTGGTAATTGTACTAAACAAAACCAATATTGATTGAAAATATGAATCGCTTGAATAAACTGATCTAAATCAGCAGGTTTAGTAATATATCCTGCCGCTCCAAGATGATAAGCAGATTGAATATCTGCATCAAAACTGGAAGTAGTTAACATAATAACAGGAATTTGTCGTAAATGCTCATCGGCTTTTAAAACAGCTAAGAATTCACGCCCATTCATTCTGGGCATATTAATATCTAATAAAATCAGATTGGGTAAAGGTAAAGTGAAATGAAGATATTGTTTTAATAAATCTAATCCTTCAATGCCATCTAATACATGATGCAATTTATGGGATAATTGATTTTGTTTAAAAGCAAAACGTAATAAATTAGCATCAGCTAAATCATCTTCAATCAATAAAATATCAATTTCTGAAGGCAGGTTATTATTTGACAGCATAATGTTTATCTGGTAAATCAAAAGAAACAGTAGTCCCTATGGGTTGATTTTCAAAATAAATACGTCCCCCAAGACTTTCAACAATTCGACGCGCAATAGCTAATCCTGCTCCAGTTGTTTCAGGGTGTTGATGCGATAATCGCTCAAAAATTTCAAAAGCGCGATCATGATAAATTTTATCTAAACCCGTACCATTATCACTAATCCGAAATACACAAAATTGTTCACTTTGTTCACCGCTAATGCGAATCTGTAAAGATTGTGAATGAGGCGGCTGTGCATGACGAATCGCATTATCAATCAGTATACTAAATAATTCAACTAAACGCGGACGATCCAATTTTATTTCAGGCAAAGTTTCAATGGTAACGATTGCTTGACGAGTTTGTAATTTGGGCATAAATTGGGTAGAAATTAATTCTTTAATGATAGTTTCTGTCTGCCAAAATTTAATTCGCCCTTTAGGTTGATTCGCATTTAAATACAATTGTATATCTTTAATTAAACGTTGCATTCGTTTTGCATCACGTTTTAAATAATCAATAGTAGATTCAATTTCATGATTTATATCCCCAAAATGTTGTAAATTCAGTTGTAAATGTTGCGTATAACTTTGTAATCGCCGCACCGGTTCAGCTAAATGATGGGCTGAAATTTCACTGAGTCTTAATAAATCATTATTGGAACGTAATAATTGAGTTTCTAATTGTTTATGTTCAGTAATATCAATACAAGAACCAATAAAACCTAGAAATTCACCTTGATCAGCAAATCGCGGCATTCCAGAATCCAATACCCAGCGATACTCTCCGTCATAACGTTTTAATCGATATTCCATTCTAAATGGTAAACGTAATTCAAAATGTTGAGCGTAATAATCAACGCATTTTTCAAAATCTTGTGGATGTACATTTTCAGCCCAACCGTCACCCAATTCTTGATCTAAACTTCGTCCAGTAAAGTCTAACCAAGGTTTATTAAACCAACAACATTTTTTATCTAAACCCGCAACCCAAATTAATACCGGAGCAGAATTAGCCATTTCTCGAAAACGAGATTCCGTTTCATGAGCTAAGGCTAAACTATGAGATAAAGCTTCACTGCGTTGAATTAATTGTTTTTCGATAAATTTGCGCTGTTGTAAAATAATTGCGAGAACAATTCCAACCAAACTTAAAATGAGAAAACAAAACCAAATATTTTCTAATCCCATTTGTAAATCGCTTCGAGAAAAAATACCTTGATGATGTTTCGTTCCCCATATTGCTTGAATTAATAAAATGTGCAGTAATAATAAAACGCCATGTTGTCCTAAACGAATAGCACTCCAAACGATATATAAAAATAACCAATAACTGTGCGCAGTGGCGGCAACAAAATGAAATAAATAACCAATAAATAAAATTTGTCCTGATAAAACACCGACCCCTAAAATAATAATCGGTTCAATAAACCAACATTCAGTACACCAAAAAATAGGTAATTGTCGCCAAACTAAAATGAAAGGCGTGACCATTAAAATACCTAACAGATCGCCTTGCCACCAATACCATAGGTTTTCAATCATTTTTTCAGGTAAAATAATATTAAATTGCCATAAGCCAATTGTGCCTAAAATGGCACTGCTACAAGCACTAATCATTGCAACTAATAATAAAGCAATATAATCATTGAATCGATTAAAATAGGAATCAAAATTTTGATACCCTTTTAATAATTTAACTGCAATTAAAGCTTCTATACTACTACCAATTCCCAACCATAATGATAAGGATAAAGAACTACCAGATAAAAAATTACCTAATACTTCACCCACATAAATTGCAGTCCATAATCTTTGTCCGCCAATTAATAATCCAGCCACTGCAACTCCACTTGATGGCCAAATAATCGATACCACGCCGCCATTGGTAATAAAATCTAAAATGATTTTAGCCAATAAAGCATAAGCACCAGCTATCATTAACCAAATGACTACACAAGATTTTACTTTTTGCCAAAGTGGTAAAATTTTAATTGCAGATAAATAAATAATAAACATCCTTTATTAAAATAAACTCAGTAATATTAACGAGCTAAGAAAATTTTTAATACGACTAAAATACTGGCTAAAGCTAATATCCAGCCGCTGATTTTAGTGATATAAATCACGGCGATTTTTAAGCCGGATGCCGGAATATAATCCTCAATAATTACTTGTAATCCAGAGAGCGCGTGATAAAACACGACTACAATCCATGCAACGGCACAAAAAGTATTTTGTGGTTCAGCTAACCAATTTAAAATTTCAAATCGAGAACTAAATAATAATTGGTTGACATAACATAATAGCCAAAAAATCAGCGGCAATAATAATAACGCACTGAGTCGAATTAACCACCAATGTTCAATGCCATTATGAGCTGAGCCTAATCCGCGTACTTTTGCTAAAGAAGTTTTATAACTCATTTGAATATTACCGTATTAAAAAACGTGCAATTAAGGTTAAAATAATTGAAATAGCGATTTCAATTGCTGCATATAGATTCATTTTTGACTTTTCAAAACTCAATCCTATATCCCAAATTAAATGTCGAATTCCATGACAAAGATGCAAAAATAATAAATAAACCCATAACCATAATAAAGTTTGTCCAATAGGATGTTTTAATCCGGATTGTAAAGGTAAATAGAGTTCATTACCGACGGCAATAGCATAAAAACTGTAAACAAATACCACTAAACTAGCGGCTAAAATCGCGCCTGAAATTCGATGACTAATCGAAATAAAACCGGTTAATGGCAATTTATAAATTTGTAAATGCGGTGAAAGTGGACGATGAGGAGAATTCATAATCTAGGTTAAATTTGAATAAAAGTTATTTTTAAAATCAAAAAAGTTATTTAACTAAATGGAGTTAATCGTTGTTGCCATTTTAAGACGCGTCGTTTTAAATCAGATTCATCAAAAGTGGTTAAATGGCGTTGGTTCAGCATTAATTTTCCATTAACCCATACATCAGTAATTTGATGTCGTGAACAAGCATAAACTAAATGAGAAATGGGATGATAAATCGGTAGCGTTTCTAATTGATCCATTTCAATTGCTACCATGTCGGCGGCTTTATTAACTACTAAAGAACCACAACGATCAGCAATTCCCAACGCTTTTGCTCCATTTAGGGTTGCCATTTTCAATACTGTCATCGCATCAACAACATTAGCTTGTCCAGAAAGGCCTTTAGCTAATAAAGCGGCGGTGCGCATTTCGCCTAGCATATCTAAATCATTATTACTCGCTGCACCATCAGTTCCTAAGGCAATATTAATGCCAGCCGCGAGACAGTCGGTCACCGGGCAAAATCCACTGGCTAATTTCAAATTCGATTCTGGACAATGCACAATATGAGCTTTAGCGTCCGCTAACAATTGTATTTCTGCTGAAGTTAATTGCGTCGCATGTACTGCGATCAATCGTGAATTGACTAATCCTAAAGTGTGTAACCGTTGTAAAGGACGTTCACCCGTTAATTTAAGCTGCTGCTCAACTTCATGACTGGTTTCATGAATATGAATATGAATCGGTAGATTAAGCAAATCCGCCGCATTTATCACTTGTTTAAAGGCACTATCAGCGACGGTGTAAGGCGCGTGAGGCGCGAAAGGCGTAGTGATTAAAGCTTCATTTTGTAATTGTCCATGTAAATCTAAACCTTTCTGTAAATATTGTTCCGCATGGTTTGCCCAAGCGGTGGGAAAATCAATCACAATCAAGCCAATACTGGCACGAATACCGTGTAACATGGCTTGCTGTGCAGTGATTTCCGGAAAGAAATACATATCATTAAAACAAGTCGTTCCACTGCGCAACATTTCCGCAATCGCTAAATCTGTGCCATCTTTAACCAATTCAACGCCTACCCATTTTTGCTCTAGCGGCCAAATGTGTTGTTGTAACCATTCCATTAATGGCAAATCATCCGCTAATCCACGCATTAAACTCATCGCTGCATGAGTATGAGCATTAATCAATCCCGGAATCAACAAGTGTTGCGACAAATAGCGTACTTGCGCGGCTTGATAATGCTGTTCAGCGGTCACCGTCGGCAATATCGCAACGATTTTTCCTTGAACAATCGCAATACTGTGATGTTCTAACACCACATTTTCGGGTTCTACCGGAATAATCCAGCGTGCATGAATTAAGCTATCGACTCGCACTATCGTACTCCTCATTTAACGTATTGAAAAAGCCTTGAAATTGACTTTACTGACTCGGAACGTAGAATGTCTTGTTTTTTGCCAACATTCTATCGGTAAAATAAATCCATTAAACTCACAGCGATTGTGTCGCTGTTCCCCATTTTTGACAACGATAATCATATAGGAAATAACATGAGTCACACATTATATCAAGCCAATGTTCAGCGAGTTCAGCGTTGCGAATTAGCCGTTCCTGGGTCTAATCCACAACTGTTTGAAAAAGCGTTAAAAAGTGGCGTGGATTTTGTCTTTTTAGATTTAGAAGATGCCGTTGCACCTGATGATAAACTTCAGGCAAGAAAAAATGTGATTCAGGCAATCAATGAGTTAGATTGGAGAGGATATGGCATTAATTTATCTGTAAGAATCAATGGCTTAGATACGCAGTATATGGTGCGCGATGTGGTGGATTTGGTCGAGCAAGCCGGTGATAAAATCGATACTATTCTGATTCCTAAAGTGGGCGTTTACAGTGATGTCTATATGGTTGAAGCGATGTTAAATCAATTAGAAATGCAACAAAATTTAAAACGCAAAATTGGTATTGAAGCGTTGATTGAAACCGCATTAGGGATGGCAAATGTGGAAGACATTGCAAAACAAGGAGCATTGGGCGGACGTTTAGAAGCTTTACATTTTGGCGTTGCCGATTATGCCGCGAGCAATCGAGCGCGTACGGTGAATATTGGCGGATTAAATCCGGATTATCCAGCCGATCAGTGGCATTTTGCGCTGAGTCGAATGATTGTGGCTTGCAGAGCTTTTGGATTACGTCCAATTGATGGTCCATTTGGTGATATTCAAGACCCAGAAGGATTTATTTTAGCGGCTAAACGTGCCGCAGCTTTAGGTTGTGAAGGTAAATGGGCAATTCATCCGTCACAAATTACTTTGGCAAATCAAGTATTTACGCCACTAGAAGCGGAGGTGAATAAAGCGAAACGCATTTTACAAGCTTTGGAAAAAGCGGCGGCTGAAGGCAAAGGAGCTGCGGCTTTGGATGGTCGATTAATTGATGCAGCTTCGGCGCGAATGGCAAATAACATTGTTAATATGGCACTAGCGATTGCCGCGAAAAATTAAAATGCTGTGTAAATAAAGTCTATATGAATCCTATTAATTGATTCGTTAATCTTTAGATAGCAAATTTATATGCCATGTAGGGTTGGAGTGAGGTACAAACTACAACCTACGCACTAAATATATATATATTGACCTCTGAATTTTGGATAATTCAGAGGTTAATAATACGTTATTACGGTAATAATCCAGACTTTACTTTAACAGGTGATTCACTCATGGCATATTTTTTCACAATTCCATTTTCATCAAAAAGAATATTTAATTCCTTTTTTGTTCCACTGTACGAATTAACAAAAAGTCCAACAATAGGGACTAAACTAATTGCATCTATGCTCATTTTTGACAATTCATATTTCCATACTTCAAATCCACCGTTAAAAGACACGGATATTGGAGAATTAAACATTAGCCGAATTTCATTTTTTGTTGTTTTTCCTGCAACAATTTTTTGACCAACTGAAAATTCTGTTTCTCGCTTAAGACTTTCATTTCCTACACTTGCACAGCCTGGTATAAAAATCAACAAACATAGCACTATAACAACGGACTTTATCTTTCGCATTTTAAATATACCTTTATTCGAATTACCAGTTAGAATTATTTTCTCATAAGATTTTCGCAATACCAAGTTTTTAGCGCGTAGGTTGGAGTGAGATACGAACTCCAACCCTATAGCAGAATTTAACAATTACAGAATTATTTTGTAAATTCAGCAAGTTCTATTTCAAAAAGACAAAAACCGTCAGTGACAAAATCAAAAACGGTTTTTCATGAGCTATATTTCAATTTTACAAAGTTGCAGGAAATTGCCAAACTTCTTTTTTGATAATTTATGACTCGATTTTATCCACATCTTTCATGCTTAAACGCACTCGTCCTTGACGATCAATTTCCAATACTTTGACTCGAACGGTATCGCCTTCAGCCAATTTGTCGCTGACTTTCTCAACTCGTTCATCCGAAATTTGGGAAATATGCACTAAACCATCTTTACCCGGCAGAATGGTTACAAACGCACCAAAATCCATTAATCGAACTACTTTACCTTCGTAAGTTTTACCCACAACGACTTCGGCAGTAATTTCTTCAATGATGCGGCGTGCCTCTTCGCCAGCAGCTTTATCTACTGAAGCAATTTTGACAATGCCGTCATCAGTCAAATCAACACTGGCTCCGGTTTGCTCGGTAATGCCACGAATGGTCGCGCCACCTTTACCAATCACTTCTCGAATTTTACTCGGATCGATTTTGAAGGTAATAATTCTTGGAGCGAAATCGGACATTTCACCGCGAGTCGCCGATAAAGCTTTATTCATTTCAGCCAAAATATGCAAACGACCTTGTTTAGCTTGGGCTAAAGCAACTTGCATAATTTCCGCAGTAATGCCATTGATTTTAATGTCCATCTGCAAGGCAGTGATGCCGTCTTGTGAACCAGCGACTTTAAAATCCATGTCACCTAAATGGTCTTCATCGCCCATGATGTCAGATAACACCGCGAATGAGTCGCCTTCTTTAATTAATCCCATTGCAATGCCTGCAACTGGAGCTTTTAACGGTACGCCCGCGTCCATCAACGCTAAACTACTGCCGCACACAGAAGCCATTGAGCTTGAACCGTTAGATTCCGTAATTTCCGAAACCAATCGAATCACATATGGAAAATCGTCCATGTTCGGCAATACCGCTTGTACACCGCGTTTAGCTAAACGTCCGTGACCAATTTCGCGTCGCTTGGGTGAACCTACTTGACCAGTTTCCCCCACACAATAAGGAGGGAAATTGTAATGTAACATAAAGTTTTCTTTATATTCTCCACCTAAAGCATCTATCACTTGAGCATCACGCGCGGTGCCTAAAGTAGCGACCACTAACGCTTGAGTTTCTCCACGAGTGAATAAAGCTGATCCATGCGTTCTAGGTAATACGCCGGTGCGAATCCGAATCGGTCTAACGGTGGTTAAATCACGACCATCGATGCGTTTACCTTCTTGTAAAATCGATTGCCGCACAATTTTGGCTTCTAATTTTTCGATAATACTGCATACGGCTGTCAAGCTATGTTGTTGTTCTAAAGTTAATTTTGCGACAACTTCAGCGCGAATGTCTTTTAAACGTTCTTGGCGAACTAATTTTTCCGCAATTTGATACGCTTGTTTCAAATCAGTTTCAGCTTCAGCAATCACCAATTGCTCCAATTCAACATCATCTTCAGCAACTGTCCATGATTTTTCAGCTTTAGCGACTACTGCGGCAAATTCATTAATCGCTTCAATCGCTACTTGCATTTGTTGATGACCAAATAACACTGCACCTAACATAATGTCTTCAGAAAGACAATCGGCTTCAGATTCCACCATCAATACAGCCGCACTAGTTCCTGCAACCACGAGTTCAAGTTGAGAATCTTGCAATTGACTTAAACTAGGATTGAGTAAATATTGTCCTTCTTTGTAACCGACTTGCGCCGCGCCTAAAGGACCTTGAAAAGGCAAACCGGAAATGGCTAATGCGGCAGACGCACCTAATAAAGCCGGAATTTCAGCATCGACTTCTGGATTGAGCGACATTACGGTGGCGATAATTTGTACTTCATCGCAATAGCCTTCGGGGAATAACGGACGAATCGGACGATCGATTAAGCGTGAAGTCAGAGTTTCTTTTTCGCTGGGACGACCTTCTCGTTTGAAAAAGCCGCCGGGGATTTTACCTGCGGCGTAAGCTTTTTCCTGATAATTCACGGTTAACGGAAAAAAATCTCCGCCATCAGTATTTTTTTTGCTTACCACAGTGACTAATAAGGTAGTACCTTCTACATCAATTAACACTGCTGCATCGGCTTGACGGGCAATTTCGCCAGTTTCTAACGTGACCAATTGATGGCCATACTGAAATTGTTTTTTAATCGGATTCACTCTACGATTTCCTTCAGGTAAATGTGGGTCTAACGTATTTTTTGAAAAGGGTATATTAATTTAAAATCGGATCATTTTAAGATTAATCATCAATGTTTAATCTTAAATAAAAGGCTTTAATTAAAATAATTAATATACAATCTGTTTTTTAATAGATCACAAAAAACGGCATCGAAATGCCGTTTTAAATAAAGATAGTCAATTATTTGCGTAAGCCTAAACTATTAATTAAGGCGCGATAACGATTCGCATCTTTACGTTTAAGATATTCTAATAATTTACGACGTTGATTCACCATGCGTAATAAGCCACGACGAGAGTGATTATCTTTTTTGTGTTCTGCAAAATGCGGAGCTAAATGCGCTATATGCGCCGTTAATAAAGCAATTTGTACTTCAGGAGAACCGGTATCGGTTTCTGATTGGCGATAAGTTTCTACAACAGCGCGTTTTTGTTCAGCGGTAAATGGCATAAAATTAAGCCCTATTTAAATAATTTAAAGTTAAAAGTAAAATAACGAGAATTCCTCGTTAGTTGAATCATTTTTCCACCATAGGGTATAGAAAAATGCGGTTATTCTCATTCCGCAATAGCGGAAGGAGTTAAGTGAAATAATTTTTTCGGTGCTAGTTTACCATTGAAAAGACATTCGCCCAACCCTAAAAATGCACCATGATGATACAAGCGAATTTGTCCTAGCTGATCGGTGTCGATAAAAAGGCTTTGTCCCAATTGAATGGCTAGAGCTTGCTGACTAGAAAGTTCTAATTTGGGTAGAAAATTTAACGGTTGATCAACTGCCAATAATTGCTCGGCTAACTCGGTGGGTGACAATCGCGCTAAATGGTCAAACGAACGCGCTTGATTAAGCGTGAATTGTCCAACTTGTAACCGACGCAATTGGCTAACTGTAGCTCCGCACCCTAAAATTTGTCCAATATCGATGGCTAATGAACGAATATAAGTCCCTTTAGAACAAGCGACTTCTAATGTTAAAAAAGGCGATTGCCAATTTAATAAATGTAATTCATTTATTTTAATTAATCTAGGTTGACGTTCAATTTCAATCCCTTGTCTAGCCAATTCATAATATTTTTGCCCTTGATATTTTAAGGCAGAATACATAGGTGGTAATTGTTTTATTTCGCCGCGAAATTGCGCTAAACAATCATTTAATTGAGCATTTGATAAATTTGGCACGGATTGTTGCTGTAATATTTTGCCTTCAGCATCGCCGGTATCGGTAATAATACCTAAATGCATTTGCACTTGATAACGTTTATCTTGATCTAATAAAAAACCGCAAATTTTAGTCGCTTCGCCAAAACAAATGGGTAATAATCCAGTAGCTAAAGGGTCTAAACTTCCGGTATGACCAGCTTTATTCGCATTAAATAAACGTCTGACTTGTTGTAATGCTTGATTAGAAGATAAACCGATGGATTTATCTAATAATAAAATGCCATTGATGTTCAAACCTGATTTACGTTTTGACATATTTAATCATTAAAATATCCGTATTTTGAGAGTCAGTTGAAGAAATAAAAAACCGAATTTTTTAAAAAATCAAACCTTGTAAATGTTAAAAATTTACAAGGTTTGATTGAAACAGAATTGAACAATGAATTAAGCAATCACGCTACGTCCAGAAGCCTGCCAAGCACTAAATCCACCAGCCATACTAACGGTATTGACGAACCCCATTTTGTGTAAAGATTCTGCGGCTAATGCAGAACGTCCACCCGATTGACAATAAACAATAATTTTAGTTTGTGGGTTTTGAAAACTAGGATGTTGACCAATTCTAAATTCTAATACGCCACGCGGAATATTAATTGCGTTGGGTAAATGTCCGGCAATAAATTCTGCGGGTTCACGCACATCAATAATTAATTGTTCGGTTAATACCGCTTCGGTATTTTCTAAATTAATTTCTTGAATTGTTTTTTTAGCTAATGCGACTAATTCCATTGCTGTAAAAGCCATATAAGTGTACCTAATAATTCAGTGAATAAGATTCATTATATTAGCAAAAACGAATTTATTTAACCAGTTTTGTTAAATGTTTTTTTAATTCGCTCGGTAAAGAGAAAACAACTTTTTCCTCAATACCTTGATTTTCTATCACCGATGAACCACCCCATTGTTTAAGTTGATCAATCACTTCTTGCACTAAAATTTCGGGGGCAGAAGCACCGGCGGTTACGCCAACCACTTTAATATTTTCAAACCAAGAAAGTTGCATATCTGTATAAGTATCAATTAAATAAGAGGGCTTACCTAATTGCTCGGCGATTTCGCGTAACCGATTAGAATTAGAACTATTGGGCGATCCTACAACCAAAATTAAATCCGCAATTTTTGCTAAATCATAAACCGCATCTTGACGATTTTGCGTTGCATAACAAATATCATCTTTTTTCTGTTCTTGAATGGCAGGAAAGTGTTGTTTTAAAGCCTCAACCATCACTCTGGTATCTGTCATCGATAAAGTAGTTTGTGTGACATATGCCAAATTATTTGGATTATTCACCCGCAATTTTTTCACATCATTTGGTGTTTCCACCAAATAAATGCTGCCGTTATCAGTACATTTTTCATATTGCCCCATTGTACCTTCTACTTCTGGATGTCCGGCGTGACCGATTAAAATAACTTCTCGATCGGCGTGAGCATGTTTAGAAACTTGGATATGAACTTTGGTGACTAAAGGACAGGTCGCATCAAAAACTGTCAAATGACGCGCAATGGCTTGTTGCTGCACTTGTTTAGAAACGCCATGCGCACTGAAAATTAAATAAGCACCTTCAGGAACTTCTTGAATATCCTCAATAAAAACCGCTCCCTTAGCGCGTAACCCTTCAACCACGGTTCGATTATGCACCACTTCATGACGGACATAAATCGGCGCACCAAAAGCATCTAAAGCTTGATCCACAATTTCAATCGCGCGATCAACGCCAGCACAAAAACCTCGAGGATTGGCTAATACAATTTGCATAATTGTCAATAGAATAAAATTAAAAAATTTGGAAATGAGAACAGTAAAGTCAAATTAATGATACGTTAAATAAAAACCTGTGCTATATAAATATTCGGCCTCTTGTTTTAAATCAGCACGAGTTAAAGGATGATTATCTAACCAATAGTCTGGAAAAATCAATTCAAAACGAGTTTTGTTATGTAATAAAATCAATTCTGGAACAAAATTCGCTTCACGACTGCGATGTAATACCACTGCTAATCGTAAAATAATGGTCATTAAAGGCGCGTATTGATGCCAAGGTTCTGGTAATCGTTTAAAGGGCAATAACAAAAATCGTTTACGATGTAATAAAATTAAAGTCGATAATAAAATTTGATCGCGTTGTGAAAATCCAGCCAAATCAGCATTCTCAATAATATAAGCTCCATGTTTATGATAATGACTATGAGCAATATCAAAACCAATTTCGTGTAATTGTACCGCCCATTGTAAAAATTGTTGAATCATTAATTGATCTTGAGCGGTAGCCAAAAAACGAATTTGCGTTAATAAATGATCAACCGTTTGTTGAATGCGCTGGGTATGAATCGGATCAGTATGATAATGTTGTGCTAGATTATTAACAGTTTCTGAGCGAATGTCTTGATTATAAATCCGACCTAATAAATCATAAATTAAACCTTCGCGTAATGCTCCATCAGCAACCGTCATTTGTTGAATTTTTAACGCTTTAAAACTACTATAAGTAATTACCGCTCCACCGACAAATACCGGTAATCGTTCTGCATTTAATTCGGGTAAATTAATATGATTAATGTGATCGCAATTCATTAAATGATCCATTAATTTTTCTAAACCCGTTAAAGTAATGCCATTTTTACTCCAGCCATTGGCGCGTAAAACCCGATCAATCGCGCGCAAACTGCCGGATGCACCGATAGCCTCTTCCCATAAATCCGGTCTAAAATGCGCTTGATGGGGTTCTAATCGTTGTTCAGTGAACAATAATGCTTGTTTAAAAGCTCTTCTGGATAATTCGCCTTGTTTAAAAAATCGATTGCTGACAGTCACACAGCCCATATGTAAACTCTCTTTTATTTTGGGGGTATCGTGACTGCCAATAATGTATTCGGTGCTGCCGCCGCCAATATCCATCACTAAGCGAGTTTTAGCACTGCTACTTAAACTATGCGCAACTCCTTGATAAATCAAGCGTGCTTCTTCGATACCCGAAATAATATGAATTGAATGACCTAAGGCTTTTTCGGCTTTAGCGATAAAAGTATGTGCATTTTGTGCCATGCGCAAAGTATTCGTTCCTACGACTCGGACGCTGTCAGGAGGAAAATGGCGGATGCGTTGTCCAAAGCGTTCTAAACAGGCTAAAGCCCGTTGAATAGTCATTTCATCTAAACAATGATGTTCATCTAAACCTGCGGCTAATCTAACCATTTCTTTCATACTATCAATAGTTTGGAGTTTTTCAGCCTTTAAGCTACAAACGATCATATGAAAACTATTGGAGCCTAAATCTACCGCAGCAACGATTTCAGGAACAGGGTTTGACATGATATTCTCCTAAATTTTTTATCCACGACAGCAGTCAATATCTGCTAAAATGATTGATCAATTATTTATATTATCGCTAATTTTGCTTATTTAATCACCACTTACTATGGACGCGCTTTGTTTAAAGGATTTAACCAAAACATATGCAAATGGTTTTGAAGCACTAAAAGGGATTAATCTACAAGTTAAAGCCGGCGATTTTTTTGCTTTACTAGGGGCAAATGGTGCCGGAAAATCCACCACAATTGGTATTATTAGTTCATTAGTGAATAAAACCAGTGGTCAAGTTAATGTATTTGGTTATGATATTTGTAAACAAAATCGATTAGTCAAACAATGTATTGGATTAGTGCCACAGGAAGTCAATTTTAATCAATTTGAAACGGTTAATGACATTATTTTAAATCACGCTGGTTATTATGGGGTAAATAAAAAACAAGCGATTATTAATGCGGAAAAATATTTAAAACAAATGCAATTATGGGATAAACGTTATACCGTTTCACGGCGATTATCCGGTGGAATGAAGCGTCGAGTGATGATAGCGCGTGCTTTAGTACATAATCCAAAATTATTAATTTTAGATGAACCTACTGCTGGTGTAGATATTGAAATTCGCCGCTCAATTTGGGAATTGATGCGAGAAGTTAATCAGCAAGGTACAACCATTATTTTAACTACGCATTATTTAGAAGAAGCCGAAAATTTGTGTAAAAACATTGCGATTATTCATCAAGGACAAATTGTTGAACATTCCAGTATGAGTGATTTACTTAGTCGAATTAAAGTGAATCATTTAGTATTAGATTTAGCCGAAAAATTAGCGCAAATTCCGCAAATTGAAGGTTGTCAATTTGAATGGATCAGTGAAAAAGTTTTGGAAGTTTACGCACCTAAACAAAAAAGTTTAACCCAATTATTTACGGAATTGGCTGCACAAAATATTCAAGTGGTTAGTTTAAAAAATAAATCGAATCGATTGGAACAATTATTTATGGATATTGTGCAATGAATTCGATAATTGCGTTAAAAACCATTGCATTTAAAGAAATTCGCCGTTTTGTTCGGATTTGGCCACAAACTTTATTACCACCCGCTATTACAACTGCGTTATATTTTTTAATTTTTGGTAGATTAATTGGCAATCGTATTGGTACTATTCATGGCTTAAGTTATATGGATTATATTCTGCCCGGGGTAATTTTAATGTCGGTCATTAATCATGCTTATACCAATGTAGTATCTTCATTTTATTCAACCAAATTTCAACATAATATTGAAGAATTATTAGTTGCTCCCGTACCTTATTGGGTTATTTTATGCGGTTACATTTTGGGCGGAATTGCCAGAGGATTAGTGGTTGGATTAGTGGTTGCATTCGTTTCATTAATCTTTGCTAAAGTGGTGATTTATCATTTAGGCGTTATGATTGCGGTTGCAATTTTAACCGCAATTTTATTTTCATTAGCTGGATTTATTAATGCGATTTTAGCGGATAGTTTTGATCATATTTCAATTATTCCCAATTTTATCTTAACGCCTTTAAGTTATTTAGGCGGCGTTTTTTATACCGTAGAAATGTTGCCTCCTTTATGGCAAAAAATTTCATTGGCTAATCCGATTTTATATATGATTAATACGTTTCGTTATGGTTTATCGGGGGTAAGTGATATTGATATTCAATTTGCTTTTAGTATGATTAGCGGCTGTATTATATTTTTGACCTTGATTTGTTTATTTTTATTACATAAAGGTATCGGACTTAAAAACTAATCCTGATTTAATTTATTAACTTTTACTTTTTTAATATTATGTCTATTCTTACAGCGACTGAAGGCAATTTAGTTATCAATAACAGCAAATTCTGTTTAATTTCCTCACGTTTTAATCATTTTATTGTTGAACATTTAGAAAATGGCGCGATTGATACATTAATTAGACACGGCGCAGAATTAAGCAATATTCAATTAATTCGTACGCCCGGGGCTTTTGAATTACCTTTAGCGGTTAAACGAATTGCGGCGTTAAAAAAATACGATGCAATTATTGCTTTAGGCGCAGTTATTCGAGGCGGAACGCCGCATTTTGAATATGTTGCCGGTGAATGTGTGAAAGGCTTGGCGCAGGTTGCATTGGAATATCAAATTCCCGTGACTTTTGGTGTATTGACGGTAGATACGATTGAACAAGCGATCGAGCGTGCTGGCACAAAAGCGGGAAATAAAGGTGCGGAAGCGGCTTTATCTGCAATTGAAATGATCAATCTTTTCAAACAGTTGGAACAGATATGAGTCAGGCAAAAACCAACGCTCGTCAATGTGCAGTCCAAGCTTTATATCAATGGCAAATGACGCAACAAAATTTGCAATTAATTGAAAGCCAATTTTTTGAAGAACAATGGTTAAAAGGGGCGCAAAAAAGCTATTTTATTGAGCTATTTCATGGAGTTCCAGCCAAATTAGATATTATCGATGCGGCATTATCTGAATTTGTTGATAGACCGGTGAATAAAATTGATCCTGTTGAGCGAGCTATTTTACGTTTAGGAACATATGAATTATTAATTCGTTTAGAAACGCCTTATAAAGTCATTATTAATGAATCGGTTAATTTAGCCAAATATTTTGGCGCAGATGGCAGTTATCGTTATATCAATGGTATTTTAGATAAAATTGCCCAAAAATATCGTCCAGAAGAAATCAAAATTAAATCTCCTATTGCCACCACAAAAACTTAATCACTCTCCTGAAAAAATATGTTCACAGGAATTATTTTAGCTATTGGTCACATTAAAGCCATTGAAAATCGCGGTGGTGATAAACGTTTTACCATTAATACGGCGGATTTATCTTTAAAAGATTGTCAATTAGGCGATAGTATTGCGGTTAATGGCGTTTGTTTAACTGCAATTGAATTAGGTGATCATTATTTTTGTGCTGATGTTTCTAATGAAACTTTAATTCGTAGCACTTTTCAACAAGCCCGAATTGCACAATCAGTCAATTTAGAATTGGCATTAACCCCAAATAGTCGTTTAGGCGGACATATTGTCAGCGGTCATGTGGACGGAATGGGTACAATTATTGGAAAAAAGATTGATGGTCGATCAATTCGTTTAGATTGTGAAGTGCCTTTATCATTAGCAAAATATATTGTTGAAAAAGGCTCAATTTGTATCGATGGAATTAGTTTAACCATTAATCAAGTAAAGGCTAATCAATTCAGTGTTAATATTGTGCCGCATACCTTAATTAAAACAACTTTAAATCATGCAGAAGTCGGAACTATTGTTAATTTAGAAGTGGATTTATTAGCACGTTATTTAGAGCGTTTATTACAACCTTTAGCAAAAAACTCAGATTCAAAAATTAGCCTAGAATTTTTAAAAAATAACGGTTTTATTGGTTAATTTATTGGGTTGAACCATGAATACAACGGAAGAAATTATTGCAGAATTAAAACAAGGACGAATGGTCGTTATTATGGATGATGAACATCGTGAAAATGAAGGCGATTTAATGATGGCAGCCAGTTTTGTGCGGGCAGAAGATATTAATTTTATGGCACGTTATGCCCGAGGATTAATTTGTTTAACTTTAACGAAAAAACGCTGTCAACAATTAAAATTGCCCTTAATGGTTGATGAAAATAAAACTCGTTATTCAACCAATTTTACCGTTTCAATTGAAGCTGCAACTGGCGTGACTACCGGAATTTCGGCGGCGGATCGGGCGCGGACGATTCAAGTTGCCGTTGCGAAAGAAGCTCAAGCGGATGATTTAATTCAGCCAGGGCATATTTTTCCGTTAATGGCGCAAGAAGGCGGCGTATTAAATCGTGCCGGACATACTGAAGCGGGGTGTGATTTGGCAAGATTGGCGGGAATAGAACCGGCGGCGGTTATTGTTGAAATTCTGAATGAAGATGGCACAATGGCACGTCGCCCCGATTTGGAATTATTTGCACAAAAACACGGATTAAAAATTGGCACCATTGCGGATTTAATTCATTATCGGATTCAACACGAAAATACGTTAGAACGAATTAGTGAATGTCGATTGCCTACTGAATTTGGTGAATTTCAATTATATGCGTATCAAGATCACAATGATCAAAATTTGCATTTGGCTTTAGTGATGGGCGATATTTCTACTGATGAGCCGGTATTAGCCAGAGTTCATGCAAAAAATTTATTAGAGGATGTTTGTGCTTCAAAACGAAATTCAAATCGTATTTCTATTCGTGATGCCATGAAAACCATTGCAGAATTAGGGCGCGGTGTTTTGGTGATTATTCGGCAACATGAAAATAATAAATCTTTAATTGAATTAATCCATCATTATCAAATGCAAGATTATGGAATTCATTTTCAACCATTACCAGAAAAAAATACAGATTGGCGAATGATTGGTACGGGATCACGAATTTTAGCCGATTTAGGAGTTCATAAATTAAAATTATTAGGTAGCCAAAAAAATTATATTGGTTTAGCCGGTTTTGATTTGGAATTAGTGGAATATGCGCAAATGAATATTCATAACTATGAGGGCATGAATTAAGTAAAATGCAATTAATTCGCGGTTTAATCCATTTGCCTATTTTTGATCAAGGATGTGTATTAACAATTGGCAATTTTGATGGCTTGCATTTAGGACATCAAATTGTCATTGAAAAACTCATTGCTCATGGCAAACGTTTACAACTACCAATAATTGTGATGGTTTTTGAACCTCAGCCATTAGAGTATTTTTTAGCGGAAAATGCCCCTGCACGATTGACTCGATTACGCGAAAAAATTTTGCATTTTAATCAATTTAAGATTGATTATTTACTCATGATTAAATTTAATCGGCAATTTGCCAATTGTGAAGCAGAAACTTTTATTGAAAAAATATTAATCGCACAATTACAAGTTAAACAATTAGTCATTGGAGATGATTTTCATTTTGGTAAAAATCGCCGCGGCAATACTTCAATGTTGCAACATTATGGTAAAAGATTTAATTTTACAGTCGAATATACCAGTTCCTATTATTTACATGAATATCGAATTAGTAGCACTGTTATTCGTGACGCATTAGCCGCTGGACAATTAGATTTAGCAGAGAAATGGTTAGGGCGAGCTTATTCAATTTGTGGGCGAGTCATTCATGGCGATAAACGCGGACGACAATTAGGATTTCCAACAGCGAATGTCGCTTTATTTCGCCGAAATTCTCCGATTCAAGGCGTATTTGCGGTGACTGTAACCGGAATTGCACAACAGATTTATTATGGTGTTGCTAATATTGGTTCTCGTCCCACAATAAGGGGTAAAGCCGAAATTTTATTAGAAATTCATTTATTCAATTTTAATCAAGAAATTTACGGCTATTATTTAGAAATTCATTTTCATTATAAAATTCGTGATGAAATGCGATTTACTTCTATTGAAAAATTAGCCGATCAAATTCAGCAAGATATTATCGACGCGAAAAATTTTTTAATTAAAGATTAATGATTGTTTATTGAAACACGCGTTTTTAACTTTCAAAACATTTGCCTATATAAAATTATTATGGATTATAAACACACGCTTAATTTACCGAAAACTGCTTTTGCGATGAAAGCGAATTTGGCGCATTCCGAACCTGAACGATTAAAAAAATGGACGCAAATGGAATTGTATTCTCAAATTCGCGCTTTATCCGTTGGAAAGCCAACATTCATTTTGCATGATGGCCCGCCATATGCCAACGGAGAAATTCATATTGGTCATGCGGTAAATAAAATATTAAAAGATTTTATTATTAAATCGAAAACTTTAAGTGGTTTTGACGCACCTTATATTCCCGGTTGGGATTGTCATGGTTTGCCGATTGAATTACAAGTTGAAAAAAAAGTCGGTAAAGCCGGCGTTAAAGTATCGGCAACGGATTTTCGTAAAGCTTGTCGAGAATATGCTGCGAAACAAGTCCATTTACAAAAAGACGCTTTTATTCGTTTAGGAATTTTAGGCGATTGGGAGAATCCGTATTTGACCATGAATTTTAAATTTGAAGCCGATATTGTTAGGGCTTTAGGGAAAATTCATGCGAATGGACATTTACATCAGGGGGCAAAACCGGTGCATTGGTGTACCGATTGCGGTTCAGCTTTAGCCGAAGCTGAGGTGGAATATGAAGATAAACGTTCACCCGCAATTGATGTGCGTTTCAAAGTGGTGGATGAGCAAGCTTTTATTAATTGCTGTCATCATATTCCTGAACATCAAGGGCAAGGTGAGTTATCAGTGGTGATTTGGACAACAACTCCTTGGACTTTGCCGGCAAATCAAGCGGTTGCGTTACATCCTAAATTGGAATATGCCGTTGTTCAATGTGAAAAAGACGGCGTTGCTCAACGGTTATTGATTGCTGAAGCGTTATTGAAAACCACGATGTTACGCTATGACATTCAAGACTATCGTGTGATTGCTTATTGCAATGGTCAAGCTTTAGAACATCAATTGTTACAACATCCATTTTACGCTAGACAAGTGCCGATTATTTTGGGTGAACATGTTACGACTGAAGCCGGAACCGGTGCAGTGCATACCGCTCCCGGTCATGGTCAAGAGGATTATGTGGTCGGACAACGCTATGAATTAGCGATAGATAATCCTGTAGGCGGAAATGGCGTTTTTTTACCGAATACCGAATTATTTGCTGGACAACATGTTTTTACTGCAAATCCAAAAGTGATCGAAGTGTTAAAACAACGAGGTTGCTTATTACATCATGAAGCGATTGTTCACAGTTATCCCCATTGTTGGCGACATAAAACGCCCATTATTTTTCGCGCCACGCCGCAATGGTTTATTGCAATGGAACAACAAAATTTGCGTGACACAGCTTTAGCAGCAGTTAAACAAGTGCAATGGATTCCTGATTGGGGACAAGCTCGCATTGAAAGTATGATGGTGAACCGTCCTGATTGGTGTATTTCTCGTCAACGAACTTGGGGCGTGCCAATTCCTTTTTTCATTCATCGAATCAGTGGCGAATTACACCCACAAACCGCAGAATTAACCGAGCAAATTGCTTTACGCATTGAGCAACAAGGCATTGATGCGTGGTTTAGTTTAGAAACTAAAGAATTATTAGGTGAAGAGGCCGAAGTTTATCAAAAAATGACTGACACTTTGGATGTTTGGTTTGATTCAGGAGTCACTCACGAAGCGGTATTGAATCGACGCGATGGCGTAGATTTTCCAGCGGATTTATATTTGGAAGGTTCAGATCAACATCGTGGTTGGTTTCAATCTTCTTTGCTGGCATCAACGGCGATGAATGGCGTTGCGCCGTATAAAGCGGTATTAACTCATGGATTTACCGTAGATGCTCAAGGTAAAAAAATGTCCAAATCCGCTGGCAATGTGGTCGCGCCTCAAACGGTTATGAAAGAATTAGGTGCAGATGTTTTGCGTCTTTGGGTTGCCGCGACTGATTATCGCGGCGAAATGCACGTTTCGGATGAAATTCTGAAACGTACCGCGGAAGGCTATAGACGAATTCGGAATACGGCACGGTTTTTATTATCTAATCTCGATGGATTTAATCCAGAAATGGATCAAATTGCGATTGAACAAATGGTCGCTTTAGATCGTTGGATAATTGATAAAGCTTATTTATTGCAACAAGAAATTATTTCTCATTATGAAGCGTATCAATTTCAAGCGATTTATCAAAAGATATTAAGTTTTTGCTCAATTGATTTAGGTAGCTTTTATTTAGATATTATTAAAGATCGGCAATATACCGCTAAAACGAATAGTCAAGCGCGACGTTCTGCACAAACCGCAATGTACCATTTAATTGAAGCGATGAGTCGTTGGTTAGCTCCCTTAATTAGCTATACCGCTGATGAAATTTGGGCAGCTATTCCGGGAAATCGTGCCGCCTCGATATTTTTAGAAACTTGGTATCAAGGTCTATTTGCATTAAATGAAACTTCGGAATTAACTCATGCGGATTGGCAAATTTTAATTAATGTTCGTGCCGCAGTGAGTAAAGAACTTGAAAAAGCGCGTTCAGCTAATTTAATTGGTTCTTCATTAAATGCAAAAGTTAAAATTTATTGCAGTGCTGAATTATCAAAAACTTTATTGAAACTCGGTGATGAATTACGTTTTGTTTTTATCACTTCTGAAGCACAAATCATTACGTTGCCTTATTCTTTTGAATTAGTCGATATTCCAGAATTAATGGTTGATGCAGAACGTCTAAAAATTCAAGTGCTTGCCTCTGAACATGCAAAATGTGTACGCTGTTGGCATCAACGCGCCGATGTGGGAACGGATACTGACCATCCTGAATTATGCGGTCGTTGCGTAGAAAATGTGATCGGGAACGGTGAAATTCGCCGCTATGCTTAAATATTTAAATTTATCAATTGTGATATTGATTTTGGATCAAATTAGTAAAATTGCCGTTGATCATTTCATGACTTTATATGAATCATTAGCGATTATGCCGAGTTTTCAATTAACATATGTGCATAATACGGGAGCGGCTTTTAGTTTTTTAGCCAATGCAGGTGGATGGCAGAGGTGGTTATTTGCCGGATTAGCGATTGTGATTAGTGTCATTTTAGGAATGTGGTTAAAACAATTAAAATCTACGGATAAATTATTAGCGATTGCATTAGCTTTAGTTTTAGGCGGTGCAATTGGGAATTTAATTGATCGTTTATTTTATGGATATGTCATTGATTTTCTCGATGTCTATTATCAAACTTGGCATTGGCCTGCTTTTAATATTGCAGATTCGGCAATTTGTATCGGCGTATTTTTAATGTTGTTAGATAATTTAGGGATTGGAAAGACTAAATCAATTGAATAAATTTGAAATTGTAAAATAATAATCTGAGTTCGGGATAAAAACCGTTGATTCTATTAATATTATAAAACAGAGTGTATTTTTTTATCCCGAACTCAGGTTAAAAATACCAAAGGCGAATTATCGCGGCGGTGGATTTGTTGATTTTGGGGATTTAAATTTGGAAAATTGTCAGGCTCTTAATCACAAAATCCGTTTTACTGAATAGCAAAGCGGTTTTTTTATGCCTGAAATTTAATTTTGTTATTCAATTTTCTGATTTTTCTGTAACAGATTTTCCAGAGTTTGTTTTGACAAGCCAGTGACTTTCATAATGTGCCTAAATGTTTATCGCTCATGCTGCACCTTTATTTTTTAATAGCGCGTTGATTTCTTCCAATTGCTCATTTTGTTTTCTTAGCAATTCAATTTCACGCTGTTGCATGGCAAGTTCTTTGTCTTGAGTTTATGAAAAGATTTCGTTCACTTCAATTGCTAAATCAGGGAATAAAAAGGGGACGGCAATATCGTCAGTGGTGTACATTTTTTTAAGTTGATATAAACCATTTTCTAAAATAAATTGATGCACAGTTTGTTCATAGGGATAAACCAGCCAATATTCCATTACTCCGGTTTCTTGATACAGTTCATATTTAGTTTGCAGTTCTCTTTTTGAGTTGCCTTTCGATAGAATTTCAATAATCCAATCGGGTGCACCGTTACAGCCTTGTTCATCTAAAAACTCAGGATTGCAAACCACACATAAGTCTGGCTGGACAACGGTGAAAATGTCTTTATTGGCTAAGATGGATTTTTTGCGGTCATATAACCGCACATCAAACGGCGCGGCAAAAAACTGACATGGCTTAGTTTTAAAAAAATTATAAAACATACCATTTAAGTCGGCTGAAATACGTTGATGTTTTAAATTGGGTGCAGGGGGCATAAGCATAATTTTGCCCTTTATCAATTCGACCATTTCATCAAATTGCCAGGTTAAATAATCGGCGTAGCTGTAGGTTTTGTTTAAATCGAGTTGGGAAAGTTGCGTAATCATAAAATTTTCCTATTTCGCAGCAAGTGTGAGGGTTTATGTCTTATTTTCTAAAAAGGCGATGATTTTTTGCTGGTCGGCTATTTTTTGTTCTAATAAATTGATTTCACGCTGTTGCATGGCGAGTTCTTTGTCTTTCATTTCAAGCTGCATTTGCAGTTTTTCAAGTTCACCATCTGAACTGAAATAAACGGTAATTTTATTATCATTTCCAGCTTTTTTATTCAAACAAACATTTAAAACGGCTTTGTCGGTTAAGTCTAATAATTCAGAGGCTTTGATGTCTAAAGCGTCGGCAATTTCTTGTAATCTCGATTTTTTCAGGTCTTTGTCGCCGCGTTCAATGTCGCCATAAGTGGTGACAGACATGCCTAATTTTTCTGCAACCGATTCTTGCGTTAGTCCTTTAGCTTGTCTAACTAATTTGATTTTTTCATTGACCGAGATTTTCTCAAGTTTCTCCGACAATTTATCTGTGTGGCTTGATTGTAACAGGTTTGATAAAGATTTAGAATTGAGCATTGGTAGGTTATAGCAAACGCTTTATGATTTGGCGCAGGTTAAAAAGAAAATTCAGCCGTTAAATATTCGGTGGTTTGAGGCGGTGGCATGAATAATTTGGATTTTAAAACAAGCCTCAGTTGCAAAAGCAATCGGAGCTTTTTTGTGCTTTAATATTTGTAAATTAACCGACTATGCAATCCACCTGAGTTACTATGACAGACCTAGTTATTGAAAATCTGCGCCTAAAAGAATTAATTTTAGTAGTGAACAAAAACAAACCTTTTTTTGATGAATTTGTAGAATTTATAAAACAGCACGGTTATCCCAATGTTTTGGCATTTGTTTCTGAATCAAATGAAGAAAAAATAGAGTTTGTTTTAACAGATTATTTTGATAGAGATTTTGAAAACTGTTTATATGATGGAATTGCACGACCTTATGAACAGAGTAAATCAAAATGGTTTTTTATCACTTGGTTGTTGCGTGACGCACCACAACAACGTTTGCAACCCATTGTTTCGTCATTGGAAGAGGGAAATACAACCGAAAAGCGAATTTGGGTGATTCATCGGATAATGAAGTTTGTTGCACCGTTGATGCCCGATAGACAACAGTGGGAATGGCACGCCATAGCTGAAGTTATGCTACAAAGATTAGAAGGTAGCAGACGAGCTTTAAAAGGCGGACTTTTTGAAGCGATTGTTCGTAATCAGTTAGTTGAATTGTTTAAAAAACATAAACTTAAACTTACCGTGACTTCTCAAGAAGTGATGCTGAATGAGGAGTCTTACGATATAGAAATTGTCGGCAAAAAAAACAGAATTCTGATGCCGGTCAAAACAAGAGAAACAATGGGGGGCGGTCATGCGCTGTTGTTTACTCGTGATATTTATAAATCTATTTCCGTTGCCAAACAAAATGGTTTTGATTGTATCCCCGTTGTTATCGCTGAATCATGGGGAGGAAATCTTAATGATTTGCCTTGTGATCACCACATTTATATACCTGTTAACCCAAATCAAGTTGAAAAAATCAATCCTTTGTTAGAAGCACGGTTGCAAGAGTTGATTTCGGTTTTCGCTGAGATTTAATAAATCCATTTGGTTACTGGAAAGTCTTTTTTTCGCTATTTCTACATACTCAGGATTTAGTTCAATTCCTAGATAATTACGCGCTAATTTGTTAGCAACAACCCCTGTTGTCCCTGAACCAAAAAATGGGTCAAGTACAATCCCTGCTTCTGCACAGCCAGCCAAAATGCACGGTTCTATCAGTTTTTCAGGAAAAACAGCAAAATGAGCATCACGGAATCTTGAAAGCGGTACATTCCAAACGGTTCGTTTATTTCGTCCATTCGGATGAAAAGCCTGATCCCATCTGCCATCGTGTAAATTAGAATTTCCGCCGTTTTTTCCTTTTTCTGGAGTGCTTCCGTTTTTGCCAAAATGATTTCTGCCGCCTTTCATTTTACTTTCTTCGGAAAAAGTAACGTGTTCTTCTCGAATCGCATCTTGGTCGTAGTAATAATTAGCTTCCTTCTTAGTAAAGAAAAAAATGTACTCATGGTCTGGCGTTAATCTATTCTTTACAGAATGCGGCATCGCATTTGGTTTATGCCAAATAATATCGTTTCTCAATATCCAGCCTCTATCTTGCAGCTCCAGCGCAACACGCCAAGGCATTCCAAGCAAGTTTCCATCAAGATATTTATCTCCAAGATTTAGCCATAGCGTTCCCGTATCTTTTAACACCCGTTTGCATTCATCAAAAACATCAGCCAATTTTGTGACATATTCTTTAGGTGTAGCTTCGCTGCCAATTTGTTCATTGACTGCATAGTCACGTTGCCCATAATAAGGTGGGCTTGTGACAATACAATCTATTGAATTAGAAGATAAAGTTTTTAGAATTTGCAGTGAATCACCACAAAGTATTGTGTTTAAGAGTTCAAAATTTTTCGCTATATCACTCATTTTCTTTTAAAAATCCTGAAAATTCGCCGCGAGAAATACGCTGTTGAATTAATTCCACAACTAACTCTTGTATGGTTTGATTGCAAAAAGCCGCCTCAAGTTTTAGAGCTTGATGCAAATTTATATCCAACTTAATATGAATTTGTTTTTGTTTATCATCTTGGGACATTTTTATACCTAAAGTATTTATATACCTATGGTATATAAAAAATAATGAAAGGTCAAACTCTATGTTTCTTAACTCGTAAAATGGTTAGAACGAAAAAGCCAAAGACGCAATAGACGAGGCAAATAAACAAATCAATATTGTTTGGCAAGCCGCCGGTAAAGAGGTTAGAAGTGTGTTATTACCCATGCAGAAGGAATGGCTAAAACAAAGGGAAAACACTTGTACCTCTAAAGCGACATCAGAAAAACCTGAACACCATCGTACAAGAGACTATTCTCTCTACTTGTATGGCTGAAATGACTCATCAAAGAACGGAAGAGTTAAAGCTAGAAATTGAATCGGTAAGAGAAAAAATAAATTCAGGGGCTGATGATTAAAAGACTTACAAATAATAAACTACAAAAAAACCGTCTGCGGTAAAATCAAGGGCGGTTTTTTATTGCCTGTCGCTTGATGATACAATTTCGCTTTGCCATCGGTAAAAATAGCTACCAGAGAAAACATCATGCAAATCCTCATCGACATTCCCGACACTTTGCCAAAATAACGCAAAAAACCTTTCGCATTTTTGATTTCCCTTAACCGCATTAAACCAAAATAGAGAAAAATCATGCAAGCCATAGAAATTGAAAACACCCTTAATTTATCGCCATTACCCGCTTCTGCACAACAAGAACTCATTGATTTTTATGAATTTCTGCTTGAAAAATACGCTAAAAATCAACCTAAAACAATTCAGAAAAAACATCGCTCCGCGCTTAGTCAAAGAATTTCAACCGCTCAATAGAAAATCTATTTATGACCGCTAATTATTTTGTGGATTCTAATATTTTGCTTTTTACCGATTTTGCTTTTAAAAATATTGAAAAATTAGGAATACTCGAAAAATATTATCATACCCCAAAAAATTTTATTCCTTTATTGTTTCACGATCGAACTTTGAAAAATAAATTGAAATTTTCAAAAACTAAATTCCGTTATAAGAACATTACCATTTTGTTATATTGAGGTACAAAATTTATGGATCAATACGCCGTTATCGGCTCACCTATTAAACACAGCTTATCTCCACGGATTCATCAATTATTTGCGCAACAAATGCAGCAATCATTAAATTATACTGCTGAATGCGTATCTCCAGAACAATTCACCCCTTTTGTTAATCAATTTTTTGCGAATGGCGGTTTAGGATTAAATTGTACAGTGCCTTTAAAAGAATTGGCTTTTGAATATGCCGATCAATTAACCGAACGGGCAAAAATAGCTAAAGCGGTTAATACTTTATGTCAATTATCTAATGGGATTATTCTTGGCGATAATACTGATGGTATTGGATTAATGACGGATTTAACTGTCAATTATCAATTAACTATTCAACATAAACGGTTATTGATTTTAGGTGCAGGAGGAGCGACTCGTGGAATTATTGCCCCGTTATTAAATTTATTGCCCCAAAACCTAGTAATTGCCAATCGTACCGTCGAAAAAGCTTTAAAATTAGCCAAAGAATTTAATGATTCAAATATTCAAATGATTGCTTGTCATTTCAGTGAATTAAAAGATTATCAATTTGATTTAATTTTAAATGCAACATCCGCAAGTTTAACGAATCAATTACCCGAATTACCCGAAACTATTTTGGCTTCAGGTGGATATTGTTATGATTTAGCTTATAGCCGTAATCCTACTCCATTTGTTAAATGGGGACAAAATCATGGAGCTATTAAAAGTGTAGATGGACTAGGTATGTTAGTTGAACAAGCTGCTGAAGCATTTACATTATGGCGTGGAATTCGTCCCCAAACTCAGCCAATTATTCAATTGCTAATGGAAGAAATGAAATCTTAAATTGAGCTTTCTACGGGATAACGGAGTTGAATTAATGAAATTGATGCAGTAACCATTAATTCTTGCTCAAATAAACATAATTTAATTTCTTCCCCCCGATGAATATAAAAAAAATCGCCTAATTTAAGACTGCCAGTGCTATAAATTAACATATCTAATTCTTCGAGTAATTCAATTCCGGGAATAAAAATCGCCCATATTCCTTGACTATGATAATCTGTATTGCTGATATAAACTAATTCAGATTCAAAACCGATGACTTTAATACCAAATCGAAATACATTTAAACTTTCGATAATAACACGGCGAATAATAGCAATTTCTAAATGTTTTTTATCTTCGGAAATAATTCCTAAAATATCATTAATTTTGACTTTAGTTTGCGTATCTAACCATCGAACACCATACCCATTGGCACTACTGTCTATTATTTGTAATTGCTTTAAAGTGACTTTTTTATTAGGCGTTTTGGTTGCATATGAAACTTGTCCCCAAATTTCTCTACGCTTTTCTGCATTTAAATCTTGAGTATTATATTCTCTAATATTTGTAGTTTGTGTAGTTAATTCAGTAACCACTACCGGTTTTTTTTCAGCAACTTTATATAAAAAGGCTAAAATATCTTCTAAACCAATTACACTTAAAGATAATAATCCTTCATATTTACGTTGATATAAACGTTTTTGTTTAAAATTTAAAGCATTAATGACCCGTTTTAATAAACTATGATTAATCGATTTTAAAGTACCACTCCAATAACTATTATTCGCAATAATCGTATTCATCGTTTTAACCACGCTAATGGGGGAAAAATATCGCGTGACATCACTGGTTAATTGTTGTTGTTGACTGACATGAAAAGGCGGGTGATCGGTTTTTAAATCTAATACAAATAAATTGCTTTGGTCAGAGGTATAATCACAATTATCCAATTCGGTATCAATAACCATATAACTGCATACTTTTTCTAAAAAATAAAATAAAGTACGCATATCTTTTGGACAAAATTGTTGCATATCACTAATGTGAAAAATTAACATTTTGGTAAAAAATTGATGAATAGTTAAATTATTTTTGTGATTCACCGTTAACGCGAGATTTAATACTTTTTGTTTTTCGGCTAAATGATAAATTTGATAAACTAAATGCCAAAAACCAGAGGCAGCACTACTATAAACACTGGCAATATGTAATTGTGCAGTTCCCATAGATTTTAATGCCATATACAAGGCAAAATTACAATCATTTTTATAATTACTTTCTTGTGCCGCAATTAAAAATCCTTGAGCTAATGTCAAATGATTCCACACCACAATTTCAGCATATATGATTTCTACCGGTGATAAAGGAAAACCAGAATCCCAATAATTATGTTCTAATCGTTTAAAAAATTGTTTTAAATATTCACGAATATGATTGAGAAAAATAATGCGATTTTTAGCAATCACGTCGGTTTTATTTAATCGTTGTGATAAAACTAAAATTCGCAAACAGGCTTCTTTAGCATCCGCGTGACTCAGATCGTTTAGCCAGTTTAACAATGCCGTTTCATCAAATTTGAATGGCAAACTGACTATTTCCGTTACGGGAATAGGTTTGAAAATAGGTTGAGTCATAATGATGTCTCCAAAAATAGTTGTTTCTGCACTTAAGAGGTAGCCAGTCAATAATCATCGACAGGAAATTGTTATATCATAGACTGCAATCAGTGCGTATATAATTTCGATTTGTCTGTAAATTAAGCAGTGTCGAATCACTGATTTGGAAATGAGCATAAATATAATTATTTGATTTTAAAAGATTTTATCTTAAAAAATGTAACTGATTGATTGTGTTATTTTTTACTAAAATCTAGTTGACAACCCTAGAAAAGTTTACGGTAGAATTCGCGGGCTTTAGTGTCGGATCAGACACTTTTACTGTATCTTGTTTAGGATTTTTTCATGCCCGCATCATTGCAAGTTGTTCATAATACTGTGACCGATATTCCTTTTCAAACCGCTTCATTAGACATTTGGGAGTCTAAATATCGCCTAAAAACTAAACAAGGCGAGTTTTTGGATGTCACGATTGACGAAACTTATAAACGTATCGCTAAAGCATTAGCAGAGGTCGAAACGACTAAGATTAAACAGGAGTTGTACTATAGGGAATTTTTGTGGGCATTACGCAACGGAGCGATTCCTGCGGGGCGCATTTTATCGAATGCTGGGGCAATGGTTCATAAACCAGCCACTTCGACGATTAATTGTACCGTCAGTGGTGATATAACCGATAGCATGGATGATATTTTGGCAAAAGTTCATGAAGCTGGCTTAACCTTAAAAAGTGGTGCGGGCATAGGCTATTGTTTTTCAACATTGCGTCCTAAAGGAGCATATGTTTCGGGGGCTGGAGCTTACACTTCAGGTCCATTATCTTTTATGGATATTTATGACAAAATGTGTTTCACGGTTTCTTCTGCTGGTGGCAGACGCGGCGCGCAAATGGCAACTTTCGATATTGGACATCCGGATGTGATTGAATTTATCCGCGCCAAACGTGAAGATGGACGTTTACGTCAATTTAATTTGTCATTATTAATTACCGCTGATTTTATGGATGCGGTTAAACAGGATCATATATGGCATTTATCTTTTCCCATTACCGAAAAAGAACGCATTAGAGATCATTTAGATTTAACCGATAAAGACCAAATTATTTGGCGTAATTTAGCCATTCAACCGGATTATATTGTTAATAATGAAGGCTTAGTTGCTTGTAAAATTTATAAATCATTACCTGCAAAACGTTTATGGGATATTATTATGAGTTCCACATATGATTATGCAGAACCCGGATTTATTTTAATTGATAAAGTCAATGAAATGAATAACAATTGGTGGTGTGAAAATATTGTTGCAACCAATCCTTGTGGTGAACAAGCATTACCGCCATATGGCTCTTGTTTATTAGGCTCAATTAATTTAACCAAATTTGTTGAAAATCCTTTTACTTCCAAAGCATATTTTGATTGGGATAAATATCGTAAAGTGATTCGTATTTTTACTCGTATGTTAGACAATGTAGTTGAAATTAATGGACTACCTTTAGAAAAACAACGCCACGAGATTTTTAATAAACGTCGTCACGGAATGGGATATTTGGGATTAGGTTCTACTTTAACGGTATTAGGTTTGAAATATGGCGAACCGGATTCGTTAACATTTACCGAAGAAGTCACTAAAATAATGGCGGTGGAAAATTGGAAAATGGCGGTGGAATTAGCCAAAGAAAAAGGAGCAGCACCGATTATGGAACAATTATTTACTGTTACTGCGGAAATGTTGCGAAAACGCCCAGAAATGCAAACCGATGGTTATAAAATTGGCGATCAAGTTTTTGGTAAAATATTACACGCAAAATACAGTCGTTATTTACAAAAAATTGCGCAAATTGAACCCGAATTAGTGGCTGAATTAGCCGAAATAGGAGCTAGATTTACTCATGCGACTTCAATTGCACCTACGGGAACTATATCTTTATCTTTAGCCAATAATGCAAGCAATGGAATTGAACCGAGTTTTGCCCATCATTATTCGCGTAATGTGATTCGTGAAGGTAAAAAAACCAAGGAAAAAGTCGATGTTTATTCATTTGAATTATTGGCTTATCGACATTTAATTAATTCGGAAGCCGTACCTTATAGTACAGATAGTAAACATAAATTGCCGGATTATTTTATTTGTGCAGAAGATATTACGCCTAAACAACATGTAGATATTCAAGCCGCCGCCCAAAAATGGATTGATTCATCGATTTCTAAAACCGCTAATGTGCCTACTGATTTCGCCTATCAAGATTTTAAAGACATTTATTTATATGCCTATCAAAATGAATTAAAAGGCTGCACCACTTTTCGTTTTAATCCCGAAGTTTTTCAAGGTGTATTGGTTAAAGAATCAGATTTGGAAAATACCAAATATCAATTTACTTTAGAAGATGGTTCAATGATTGAATTAAAAGGCAATGATGAAATTGAATATGATGGTGAAATTCATACTGCGGCTAATTTATTTGATGCCTTAAAAGAGGGCTATTACGGTAAATTTTGAGAAATTAATCCTAATCAGTGATCTATTTAAACCGATAAAACTTAATAAATTGTTTATAATAGAATGAATACGAAAATTCGTGTGTCATTAAAAAATTGGAGAATGTAAACAAATGGCAAAAATTCCATTAACGATTAAAGGTGCAGAAAAATTACGCGCCGAATTGGAAGAATTAAAATCTGTAGTACGTCCGCGTATTGTAGCGGCAATTGCTGAAGCCCGAGCGCATGGTGATTTGAAAGAAAACGCCGAATATCATGCTGCTAAAGAACAGCAAAGTTTTTCTGAAGGACGGATTAAAGAAATTGAGGCGAAATTATCAAATGCCCAAATTATTGATGTCACTAAAGTAAATGCAAATAATAAAGTTGTTTTTGGCGCAACCGTTGAAATTGAAAATTTAAATACGGGGGATATTTCTACTTATCAAATTGTAGGAGAAGATGAAGCCGATATTAAAGAAAATCGTATTTCAATTAATTCTCCAATTGCTAGAGCTTTAATTGCTAAAGAAGCTGAAGATGTTGTGACGGTCAAAGCACCTAGCGGCGATATTGAATATGAAATTTTAGCAATTCAATATATTTAAAGTTATTTTGTAAAATCTGCCAATTTTTTAGTATTGGCAGATTCAAGATCGAATTCAAAAACATCAATCATTTAATTGCGATTACGTCGATTAAAATAATTTTGAGAAGTTTTATTGCCAAATTTTGCGGCTATTTTTTCTCCTAAACGCGCTCCAGACATTGCGAAAGCAAAAGCAATTCCCCCGCCAATTACAGTTTTCACTAAGCTGAAATTAGAAAATCCATATGGAGTGAAAAAACCGTTGGATAACATAATAAATACACTAAAAAAAGCGGCTAATGCGGGTTCAATCACACGAATTGAAGGTGAAATTAAACCAACTATGGTACCACCTAATAAAAAAGTGATCAAAAAAGAGACAATTTCGACTAAATAGCGAAAACTTTGCGGCGCAAATGACCAAAATGAATTCACAAAAAATAAGCTGGAAATAACGATTTCTAAAATAATAAAAATAACTAAGCTGGTTAACATCCATTGCCAAGAAAAACTTTTAATCGCTAAAATACCCTCTTTAACATTATCAGGATTGATAATGGTTTGTACCGAAGGGATTTCTTGACGTAAAGTCGCCATAACTTGATCTGTATTACTAGAAACAAAGCGATGATTGGTTTGATTTGAAACAGAATCAGTTTGTGTTTGGGGATTAAATTGTGTCCCAAAACGATTGGCTAAAAAAGATAAATCTTGTTGATAACCTTGACCTAATGCTCTAAATTTCCATTGCTGATTTTTAAAATATAATTCACCTAATAATAAAGAACACAATCCCGTATTTTCTGGATTAAAAATCGCTAAATCCCCTATTTTAATTTGAATATTTTGCAAATGATTTAAAGAATCTTTACTCGCTATCACAAAAACAATTTTTTGAATATCAGGAGTGATTTTGGCTAAATTTATCCGAAAAATAGGATGACCTGAACGTAGTGATAAGGTGACATATTCGGATTGAATTTCAACATTATCGTGTAGATAAATGAAATCGTTATCAGAGCGTACTTTATCACTATTATTTAATAGAAAAGCCGCAATATTCATAACGAAATGATTAGGGGAATACAAAAGTTCAATCTCAATATTTTCTAAATGATTGAGAGAAATATTTGCTCCGGATTGCAAAGTGTTTATCATCATAAATTCTCAGAAAATTGAATGAATAGAAATACATAAATTATCAGATATTTCTACTTGTTTTGAATCATAAACTAAAAACTAAACTAAGACAAATTTAATTTTGACAAGAATTCAGTTAAATAGATTTTCAGAGTGATTGCTGGATTATAAATAAATGGCTTATAAATAAATTCCGCCTAAAATCACCGGCATAGTCGCACCGGTAACGCTAGTAACATTTCCCGATAAACCGAATAAGGTTTGTTTCGCTAACCAAGCAAATGCCATTGCTTCGACATAATTGGGATTAATGCCAAATAATTCGCTACTCACCGCTGACCATTTTGTGGTTTGTAATTGTTCCATTAAAAATAAATTATGTACACCGCCACCACAAACAATTAATTGTTGAGTTTCTGGTGCATAATGATGAATCGCATCAATAATCGTTTCAGCAGTTAATCGACATAATGTGGCTTGTATATCTTGAGCAGAATACGATTTAAAAGCCATTAAATGCGATTCTAACCATTTTACTGAAAAATATTCTTGTCCGGTGCTTTTGGGCGGTGAACGAAAAAAATAATTATCTTGTTTAAATTGATAAAGCAATTCTGGAATAATTTGTCCAGTTCGCGCCCATTGTCCTTGAATATCATATTGCTGTTGTAAATGTAATCGACACCAATAATCCATGAAAGTATTTCCAATTCCAGTATCAAAAGCAATTAACGGTTGTTGATATAATATGGTAATATTAGCAATTCCCCCAATATTAAGCACAGTTGTTTTTTGGCAATGATTGGCAAATATCGCTTGATGAAATGCTGGAACTAATGGCGCGCCTTGTCCGCCCGCAGCTATATCACGCCGACGAAAATCCGCTATTGTCGTAATACCGGTGAGTTGAGCAATTAAATTCGGATCGCCAATTTGTAAAGAAAATGCCGATTCGGAATTGGGATGATGATAAACTGTTTGTCCATGACTACCAATTGCACAAATATCTTGAGCTTGATATTGGGTTTTGGCTAATAATTCAAGAGCGACTTTAGCAAATAATTGACCCAATTGATGATCCAATTGACCATATTCAACTAAATAATGTAATTTGGTTAAAGATTGAATTTGTTTTTGAATCGTATTATCAAATGGTGAATAATGCGTAGCAATTAAATTTGGGATTGAAGTTGAAAAATCAACTAAAGCTGCATCAATACCATCAAGACTCGTACCAGACATTAAACCAATATATAATTGCGGCGATTGTATTTGTTTAGGAATCATCATTTTTTCTATTGTGGTTGAAAAATAAAACTATTGTAATCGAAATTAGCTTTTCAGCCAATTATCTTAATTATTTATCAGGAGTTATTAATGAATACCGACATATTAGAACAATTAACTCGAGGGACTCACGAAATTTTAGTGATTTCAGAATTAGAAAAAAAATTAGCGGAAAATCGTCCATTACGAATTAAAGCCGGATTTGATCCAACCGCGCCTGATTTGCATTTGGGACATACCGTTTTATTAAATAAATTAAAACAATTTCAAGATTTAGGACATCAAGTTTTATTTTTAATTGGCGATTTTACTGGCATGATTGGAGACCCGACTGGAAAAAATGTAACACGAAAACCTTTAACTCGTGAACAAGTGTTAGAAAATGCCAAAACTTATCAGCAACAAGTGTTTAAAATTTTAGACCCCAATAAAACAGAAGTGGTTTTTAATTCGACGTGGATGAGTCAAATGTCAGCGGCTGATTTAATTCAATTAGCGGCTAAACATACCGTTGCTAGAATGTTAGAACGTGATGATTTTCATAAACGTTATAAAGCGAATCAATCAATTGCTATTCATGAATTTTTATATCCGTTAATTCAAGGATATGATTCAGTCATTATGCAGGCTGATGTTGAATTAGGCGGTACAGATCAAAAATTTAATTTATTAGTCGGAAGACAATTACAAGAAATATATGGGCAAAAACCACAAGTGGTATTAACTATGCCTATTTTGGAAGGGTTAGATGGAGTGCAAAAAATGTCTAAATCATTAAATAATTATATTGGGGTTGCGGATACGGCAGATGAAATGTTTGGCAAAATAATGTCCATTTCTGATGAATTAATGTGGCGGTATTTTGAATTACTCAGTTTTAAATCTATAAGTGAAATTTTACAATGGAAACAAGCAACTCTTGAAGGAGCTAATCCTAGAAATTATAAAGTTGAATTAGCCATAGAAATCATTACGCGATTTCATAGTTTATCAGCGGCTCAACAAGCATTACAACAATTTGAAGCCCAATTTCAACGAGGGGCTATTCCAGAAAAAATTAGCGAATTTCAATTTTATAGTGCTGAATTCAATTGTCCAATTGCGAACGTATTAAAAGCGGTGGGATTAACCAATAGCACTTCTGAATCGATGCGTATGATTCAACAAGGCGCGGTTAAAATAGACGGAGAACGTGTAACCGATAGTAAATTATTATTAACGGTTAATTCAAAGCATATTTATCAAGTGGGTAAACGTAAATTTGCTAAAATTGAAATTTTGCAGAAAAATGAATAACAAAATTAATCAATTTAAAAATGGTAGTCACTTATAGAGAAAATGGATATTCACTGCTTATTAAATATTGATCATAATATTCTTCGTTTAAGATTTTAAAAATTGTGTGATTAAAATCGTTTTAAATTTACGCAAAATAGCAATAATACTTAATAAATCCTCTTGTTCAGTGCAATCATAACTTTTTGAGAGACAATAAGTGTTTTCTTCTAAAATCACAAAGCTCCATAATTTGCCCATGACTTCACAACCGTACATTGGAAATTGATGTTGATTCATTTCTTGCGCAATTAATAAAGCTTCTAATAATTGCGCCATTGAATCAACAACTGGTTTTTTGTGCGGTTTATATTGCTGAAAATGAAAATAAGGTTGCTGCGGCTTATCCAATATGCCTTTAGCAATCATAAAATCAGATTTGGTTTTTAAGAAATGTCCTTCAATCGTAGCGGAAACTATTTTTTCAAAATAGCTTTGGAAAGAGTCGTTTTCAATTAAGTTTGCCAATTCTAAGACGTAGGCAATAAATTTCATTTTTAGCGCGGAAACGAATTTTTTGAAATAGCATTGTCTCAAGTTCAGTCAGCGTAGTCTATGCGGTTGTCCTTTCCTGCATTAACGGCGTGTATTCAAGAATGACGCGGTTTAAATTAAATTGCGCGATTATAGTATTATCAACCCTATCTGATATTATAATAATACAAGTACAATAATAAAATTATGGGTAAATAGTATGGAAAAATTTAATCCAGAAGAAAAATTAAGAAAATCTGTCCTTAAATATTTAAAAGAACATACAACTAATGAAACCGCTAATTTTTTTGAATTGGGAACAGCTACAGTTTCACGTTGGAAAGCTCAATACGAAAATGAAGGAACATTAACTCCCGCCAAGAATATTTAGAAAAATTTAATGAATTAATTGGTATTTCAACTATACATGGTCATTTAAAAAAGG
>JACCEE010555705.1_pt1 | contig 39598 bp, 39 predicted proteins | sample 7449931 | NCBI WGS metagenome assembly JACCEE01 (sample SAMN15323457, study PRJNA562643) | freshwater metagenome | isolation source: river surface water | place: USA:Blue River Watershed | collected 2017-08-19 | reverse complement strand
CCAACTAAAACAGTAAGTTATTGAATATTAATAATTTTATTTTGTTTCACTGTAAGCAATTGAAATATTTATTTATATTCGCCGAATTCGCGTTACTAGGTCTATTAGTATGGATTCTAAAGACTAGCAATCCTAACAAGCAATTAAATTTAAAGTATTTATTTTAAGAGTTACGCAGTTGAAATGAGGAGTGCAATAGCTTTAGCTATTGCAATTGGCAGACCTGCTCGTTTTTGAAAATCTAGTAGGTTTTTGTTTTCATTTGAATCTATCGCCAAATTTGGGTTGTTTAGTGCTCGGCAACCCGCGCAATAGCTAAAGCTATTGCACTCCTTTTTAATCAATTGCGTAATACCTATATTTGTCGAATTCGCGTTAATTATTGGCTTAAAGTCCGTCCACCATCCACAGCAATAATTTGTCCTGTAATATAATCTGCGTCACGAATTAAAAATAAAGCTGTTTTCGCTAAATCATCAGGTTCGCCCCGCCGCTGCATAGGAACCATGGATAATAAACGCTGTTTACCTTCTTCATCTGCATCTTCACTAGCTGCCCACAAAATTGCACCAGGCGCAATGCCATTGACCCGTACCGTTGGTGCTAATTCTTTAGCTAAAGATTTCGTTAACATCACTAATCCCGCTTTGGCTGAACAGTAAACAGGATGTTGTTTTAAAGGACGTTGCGCATGAATATCAACTAAATTAATAATGCAGCCTTGTGTTTGTCGTAAATGCGGAATTGCCGCTTGGGATAAAAACAAAGGTGCTTTTAAATTTGTCCCAATTAAATCCGTCCACATTTGTTCATTAATTTCACCAATTGCCGTAGGATAAAAAGAAGAAGCATTATTGATTAATACATCCAAACGCCCAAAATGTTGTACCGTTTGCTCAATAAAACGCCCCAAAGATTCTGTTTGTAAAATATCACCTTGCAATAAAAAAACAGAATTTGGACGAATTGCATTGAAATGCGCTTGCAGTTCTAAAGCGGCTTGTTCAGAATGGTGATAATGTAACGCAAGGCGCATCCCTGCTTGATGCAAATAACGAGCAACGACTGCTCCTACGCGCTTCACGCCACCAGAAATAAATACAACTTTATCTTGTAATTGATTTTCCATACTTTAAACTCCGTTTTATGGTGATGGTATCCATCATCAGCGACTTAAATAAAAGATTTTTTTATGCGTGCAACTTTACCTCCTCCTGCGCCGGCTGCATTATTACATAGTCAACAATTAATTGATGTAATTCAGCAGCGTATCATAGCTGCTCAAGGATATTTTAGTTTTTATGACTTTATGCAAATGGCATTATACGAGCCACAACTGGGCTATTATGTTGCTGGTTTACATAAATTTGGTGAGCAAGGAGATTTTGTTACTGCACCCGAAATTTCCCCGCTTTTTTCCTATGCTTTAGCCCATCAATGCCAACAGGTTTTACAAGCATTAACTGAAACCACTGCTACTTCAACACCCGTTATTTTAGAATTAGGCGCAGGTTCAGGCAAAATGGCAGCGCATATTTTGCAACGTTTAGCTGAATTAGACAGTTTACCTGCTCAATACTGGATATTAGAAGTCAGTCCAGATTTACAAGCCCTTCAAGCCTCAACTTTACAGCAAATCGTGCCTGATTTACTTGACCGTGTACACTGGTTAAATCAATTTCCACCCCAATTTGAGGGTATTGTACTTGCGAATGAAGTCGTAGATGCTATGCCAGTGCGACGTTGGCAATTAAAAGCTGATACAGTGCATGAATTTTTTGTGGGTCATGATGAACAAGGTTTTTACTGGCACACAGCCGAAACACAAGATGAAGCACTACGACATCATGTAGAAGCATTACGCCCCACTTTGCCTGTGGAGTATATTTCTGAATATCACCCACAATTACAAGCTTGGTTACAAGGCATTGCCCACAGTTTGCAACGCGGCGTAGTTTTATTAATTGATTACGGTTTCCCGCGAACTACCTTTTATCACCCACAACGTTCAATGGGAACACTCATGTGTCATTATCGTCATCATTCACATGATGAACCTTTGATGCTTGTTGGTTTACAAGACATCACGGCACATGTTGATTTTACCGCTTTAGCAGAAGCTGGTATTCAAGCAGGGTTACAATTAGAAGGTTATACCACACAAGCTAATTTTCTAATTGCTTGTGGTTTAATGCAATTGTTAGAACAATTTAAATCAGAAGATAGCCGTCATTACTTAAGTTTAACTACGCAAGTTAAACGCTTGTTATTTCCCAGCGAAATGGGAGAATTATTTAAAGTAATTGCCTTTAGTCAGCAATTACCTCTCAATTTATCCCTATTAGGATTTGACAAAGACGAGAGGGGACGCTTATAAATTGAAGTAAGCAAAACTATTTTATACACTTCACCTCTATTAGCGCAGAATAAGACGAGGGGGTTAATATGAAACAAATGAATGAACATTGGTATGACATCCGCTGCAAACGCCCTCCATGTCACCAAAAAATTTTATGTTTTAACGGAATTCCTTTTATCGCAGAATGGGATGGACAACACTGGATTAGTGATTTTTTTGAAAATAATCCAACCACTGATCCCCCTTCACATTGGCGCGAGTTGCCAAATTATCGTACTGATACATGGGAAACTTATTACATATAACTACTTGAAAAAAGTCTTTATTTAACATAAAGCTTGATGACTCAAATATAAATAGATAAACCGTCTTAACGACACGCGCCGCCCTTGCATATATTCCGCCGCAACCGTTCTATTTTAATTTACCTTAAATTCAATACAATAACAGGCGCGTGTTTTCAACATGTGACAGCGATTTTTCTAGTCTAAAACATGGATGAATGCCCTAAATTAACTTTAATATCAATACTGTAGCACAAAAAGTTTTGGAGAAAATATGGCAGATTTACCGCAACTCTTAATTGTTGATGATGACCCGTTAATTAGTGAATCACTGGCATTTGTGCTACGCAATGATTTTGATATTAAATGTGTTTCCACCCGTGATGAAGCCAAACGTTATTTATACAGCCTTGCGATTTTACCCAATCTCGCATTAGTCGATTTAGGATTGCCCCCCGCCCCGCATGAACCCGACGAAGGCTTTTTATTAGTCAAAGAATTGTTAAGTTTTAATCCTTCCATGAAAACATTAGTGCTATCTGGGCAGGATAAACCCGAAAACGTTAAACACGCTTTAACGTTAGGTGCGGTCGATTTTATTCCCAAACCATGCGACATGTTGCTTTTAAAAGCACGGCTAAAACATCAGTGCATGATTTTAGAAGCTGAACGCTCTCAAACTGAAATTAAAAGCCGTCCAAGCAAAAAAGAAGACTGCCCCGTTATCGGTGACAGCTTAGTCATGCAAAATTTAAAAGCGCAAATTCAACAATTTGCAAACTCACCCTTTTGCGTATTGGTACAAGGCGACTCGGGAAGCGGTAAAGAATTAGTAACCCAATGTTTGCATACCCAAAGCAATCGTTTTGAACAACCTTGTTTAACCGTCAACTGTGCCGCCTTCACCGCAGAATTATTAGAATCCCAATTGTTTGGACATGCTAAAGGTGCATTTACAGGGGCAAGCGCGGCAAAAGCAGGCTTTTTTGAAGAAGCTGGCACCGGAACATTAATTTTAGACGAAATCGGCGAAATGCCTTTAGCTTTACAATCCAAATTACTCCGTATTTTGGAAAATGGGCAATATTACCGTGTGGGCGAAACTAAAATGCGCGAATCGCAAGCCCGCATTGTCGCCTCGACTAACCGCGATTTGCGCGAAGATGTCAAAACGGGACATTTCCGCGCCGATTTATATCATCGCCTCAGCGTGCTCACGATTCGCGTACCTCCCGTTTGCGAACGCGGCGATGACCGTCTAGCCTTGTTAAAACACTTTCAAAAATTTTATGCCAGCAATGGTGGCTTGTTTAAATTGGACGAAAGCGCAGAACGCCGTTGGGCAGGCTATGAGTTCCCTGGTAATGTGCGTGAATTACGCAATATCGTCATTCGTTTAGGCGCGAAATATCCAGAACAAACCGTCAGTTTAGCCCAATTAGAAGCCGAATTAGAAAGCAACGTAGAAACTAGTGAACTGACCTTATTAGACACCAGTGATTCAGAAGAAAGCATAATTCGCCAATTAGAAAGCGGACATTTTTTATTAGACAATACTTTATTAGAGTGGGAACGCCGCTATGTCAACGCCGCCCTCAAATTATGCAAAGGTAATTTAAGCCAAGCCGCACGACAATTAGGCATTAATCGCACCACGCTATACAGTAAAATGCAGCGATTAGGTAAAGAAGTTAATGAAAAATTCTAAGGAAATCTAACTATTATGACTAGAGTATATAATTTTAGCGCGGGTCCTTCAGTGTTACCTGAAGCCGTATTACAACAAGCCCAAGCTGAATTAGTCGAATGGCATGATGCCGGCATGTCCATTATGGAAATGAGCCATCGCGGCAAAACGTTCACCGCGATTGCTGAACAAGCTGAACAAGATTTGCGTGATTTATTAGCCATTCCCAATAATTACAAAGTGCTCTTTTTGCAAGGCGGCGCAGCGTTGCAATTTTCCATGATACCCATCAATTTATTTGGGAAAACAGCGAAAGCAGATTATTTAAATACGGGTATTTGGTCAACCAAAGCGATTAATGAAGCGCGTAAATATGGACAAGTGAATGTAGTTGCAAGCAGCGAAGCGCAGAAATTTACCACCGTCCCTGCACGCGACACATGGCAATGTGACCCTAACGCAGCTTATTTCCACTATACCCCCAATGAAACCATTAACGGCGTAGAAATGCACGACGTGCCCGATGTGGGCAATGTGCCTTTAGTTGCGGATTATTCTTCAACAATTTTATCGCGTCCGCTAGATGTCAGTCGGTTTGGTTTAATTTACGCAGGCGCGCAGAAAAATATCGGTCCCGCAGGCTTAACGGTGGTGATTATTCGCGAAGATTTATTAGATAGTCATTTTCCATTTACGCCGACTATGTTGAACTATAAAATTCAAGCGGATGATAAATCCATGCACAACACCCCGCCCACCTTTGGCTGGTATTTGGCGGGTTTAGTGTTCAAATGGTTAAAAGCGCAAGGCGGTTTAGAAGCGATGGCGGTCATCAATCAACGCAAAGCGCAACATTTATATCAAGCGATTGATAATTCTGGTGGTTTTTATAAAAATGCAATTGATGTTCGCTACCGCTCATGGATGAATGTTCCTTTTACGTTACCGACGGAAGCATTAGAAAAAAGCTTTTTAGCGGAAGCTGAAAAAGCGGGATTAACCACTTTAGCAGGACATCGCACGGTCGGTGGCTTGCGGGCAAGCATTTACAATGCAATGCCAGAAGCGGGAGTAAATGCTTTAGTGGAGTTTATGCAAGTATTTCAACAAAAATGGAATTAATATAAAATTTTTTAGCGTAAGTTTTTATTACATTAACTTGCGCTAATCATTAATCATTTCTTAAAAACTATGAACAAACCAAAATTATTTGGAATAAATAAATCTAACCGTGATTTTACAAAAAAAGAAACATGGGGAAAAAACCAATTTAATTCTTCTTTTCCCGTTTCTTTAGCTTGCTATATGTATAAAAAAGGTATTGAAGCCGTTTATTTAAAATTAAATGACGATTTAAAAATTCAACATTCAACGATTTCAACAGAAAAACTTTTTGGTATATCCCCTTATGCCGAAAATTTATTTTTTGCATTTGAAAGTGATTTTATTCCTTATCAATCTTTAGTTATTGATAATGTTCCACGGGTTGATTTGGTTACACAAAATACTCAAAAGCAAATTTGTTTAAGAGGCATAGAAATAAAACTAACGGCTTTACCAGATAATGCAACATGTGAATTATCTGATACAGAATTTGGTTCTGAACTGGTTATTCGTCCTGATAGTATTGTATATTTGGCTTTAAGTATTGCCAACTATTACCGTCATAATACAGAGTTATTACAAATTTTAATGGGTAATACTTTTAAAAATATTACTGATTGGAGTGATGGACAACAAGTGATACATTATCTTCCTAAAATGATTATATGTATTGAGCAAATATTGCAGAAAAATATTGATAAACAAGAACCTTTTATTATGCAACCCATTTGGAAAACATTAGGAAAATCACCTCAATTGGCAGAAAATTGCTTAGATATTTTTGTTTGGAGCAACTTAGCATTTAGTAAGCTATTTATGAATGTTATTACACAAGAATTTTCTTATGATATAAAGATTACGCGCCAATTACGCTCTATAATTTGGTTAATAAAAATGTTGTTAGACTTTTGTGAAAATAAAATTATTGATTATAAAAAAATAATTGATGAACTTTCATATAATACGAAAAATGATAAAGCTTTTTCAGTGAACGGGAAATTAACTCATGCTTTTATGCAATGTGAAGAATTAACAAATCCTCGTATTAAAAAAGAGGAAATAAAAAATATTATACTTGGTAATGGACATTTACTTTTAAGTCCTGAAAGAAGATTTGATGCAATTATTTATAATTCGCCTGATTTATTTAAATAACTTATGAAACTTATTGATTTATTTTGTGGTTGTGGCGGTTTTTCGCATGGTTTTCAGAATGTAGGATATGACATTATTGCTGGTTTTGATAATTGGCAACCTGCAATTACGGTTTATAAAAACAATTTTAAGCATCCAATAATAAATGTTGATATTGGTAATTTAAAAGAATTTGCTATTTTTGAATATAAAGCAGATGTTGTTATTGGTGGCCCTCCTTGTCAAGATTTTTCTAGCGCGGGCAAAAGAACGGAAGGAGTGAGAGCAAATCTTACAATTAAATTTGCGGAAATTATTAGTTATCTTAAACCTAATTATTTTGTAATGGAAAATGTAGAAAGAATTATTACAACAAAAACATTACAGCAGGCAATCATTCTTTTTAAAAAAAATGGATATGGTTTAACCGCTAAAGTGTTAAATGCAAGTTTTTATGGTGTGCCACAAAATAGAAAAAGGTTTTTTCTAATCGGAATTAAAAATGCTCAAGATGATGTATTAGCTAGTTACTTAGATAATACGCTTACAAATAAACCGCTTACTATATTTGATTATTTAGGAAATTCTTTAAATATAGAACACTATTATAGACATCCTAGAAGTTATGAAAGAAGGGCTGTGTTTAGTATTTATGAACCTAGCCCTACAATTCGAGGTGTTAATCGTCCTATTCCTAAAAATTATACCTTTCATCCTAAAGATACGTTAAAAGAACTTGTTCATTTACGCTCATTAACAGCACGAGAAAGAAGCTACTTACAAACTTTTCCAATAGATTTTAATTGGACAGGTGTTACTAATTCAGATTTAGAACAAATGATTGGAAATGCTGTCCCTGTTAAAATGGCAGAGTTTATTGCTAAAGCTATTATTCATTATCAAAATCATCAATTACAAACACCAAAGAAAAATATTTATGAGCAATTATCTTTTTTTGAGTGTATTTAATGAATATTACTTTAATTATAACCACTTATAACCGCCCTGATGCGTTAAAACGGGTTTTGCTTGCTTTGAATCAACAAACTTATCAACCGTTTGAAGTGATTATTGCAGATGATGGTTCAACAAGCGAAACAACGGCACTGATTGAATTAATCAAATCGCAAGTTCATTATCCCATGCAGCATATATGGCAAAAGGATGAAGGGTTTAGAGCAGCAATGGCGCGTAATCGGGCGGCGGCGAGGGCAAGTGGTGACTATTTAATTTTTTTAGACGGCGATTGTGTGCCTTTTCCTAATTTTGTTGCGCACCATGCTCAATTGGCAGAGCAAAATTATTTTGTGGCAGGAAATCGGATTTTATTAAACGCTGAATTTACACAAACTGTACTAAATCAACAAATAACTATTGAAAATTGGCAGTTTAGCCAATGGTTATTTGCTTATTGGCAAGGAAAAATTAATCGAATTTTGCCATTCCTGCGTTTACCGTTTGCTTGGGGACGTAAACGATATTTGCACCGTTGGCAAGGAGCGAAAACTTGCAATTTAGCAGTTTGGCGGGCGGATTTTTTAAAAATTAATGGTTTTGATGAAACTTATCAAGGGTGGGGACACGAAGATGCGGACTTAGTTGTCCGTTTGCAACGCACGCATATTTTGCGCAAAGAAGGGCGTTTTGCCGTGCCCGTGTTGCATTTATGGCATCCAGAACAAGACCGCAGCCAAGAAGGGGAAAATCAACGCCGTTTGCAACAAATTTTACACAGCCAAACGACATGGGCTGCAATGGGTGTGCAACAATATCTTTAAAATAAGTTACTTGTATTAGGTGAGTTCTTTGAATTCATTCCAATAGACCTGCTAGGTTTTTAAAACCTAGCAGGTTTTTTGTTTGAATATTACAACGAATTCAGCTTAATAAACATTTACTGAGTTGGAGAAATTATCCCCCAAAACTACCGCCATAATTATCACTATCATCACTACTATTATCATCACCTGTATTAGCAGTAGCAGGCGCGGTGGCAGGTGTAGAATCGGTTTGTGCTGCTGGTGTAGCAGCAGGGGTATCAGAAGCGGGAGCAGATGCAGGCGTTGCCGCTTCTTCAGTTGTTGTAGTAGCACTTGTAGAACCATTAGCTAAAGAAGCTAAAACGGCTTTGGCTTTTTCCCAATATTTTTTGCGTTCATCTAAGCCAATTATTCCGCCATTAATGCGCTTAGTAATGGTGATAAAATCTTCATCTTCCTCTGCGGGGGAATTACTATCTGCTAATTCATTTAAACCATGAGATTTCCAGAAGAAAGCCGCTGATAATGCTGCATAAACAGGTTGGGTTAATAATTCTGGATGGGTTTCTAAATCTATATTCAAAGCTTGCGCTGTAGTTTTATAATTGCTCCGCCCCGTTAATTGAATTAATCCACGTCCATGAAATGCCCAGCCATCACCACTGTTTTCATCGCCATTCCCCATGCGGTCAGCATAGACTTTATTAGCGATTTTTTGGGGATTGCGGTCATAAGGAAGCGCGGCTGATAAGGTTGGGAAACGTCGTGGCCATACTTGCACTAAGCGACTGGCGGAGTAATGTAAATTTTCTTCTAATAAACGTAATTCACCTGATTCATGGGCAATTTGCGCTAAAAATGCAGCTATACGAGAAACACTATTAATTTCAAATTTATCCATTGCACTATTTAAAGGTTCAACCCAATCTGCGGCATTTTGGCAAGTGGGCATAATTTGTTTAAGATGCTCTTCTGTAATAGCAACCATGAAAAACTCCTTTGATGAGGTTAGTATTTTATTTAAAGAATTCTTAAAGTTTAAATTTAGAGAACAGCTTTGATTTTAAACTTTAAAGATTTCTAAATAAAAAGTACGGATAATACTCTAGGTTTTTTTTGCGCGTTTTAGCATTTCTGGTAATACTTTAGCCAAATAGCTTTTAATATCTTTATCTGAGTTATCAATTGCTTGTTTGACAGCTTGCTGTAAATGCTTTTGAATAATCATGTCAATTTGGCGGGTGAGTGCCGTTAATTGCATTTCATCTAAAGTTACCGTTGCGGGCATAATTTTTGGGGATTTTGTTCCTACCTGCACAACAGAATCTAACGTTGGAATATCATCCTCTGCATAAGATTGTGTTGTGGGACTGCTAGGTTTTATGGGTTTCATCTTTTATCTTCTCAAGGGTTAATGATTAAAAAAATTAGCGGTTAAACGTTGGGGCAATTTCATGCGAATTTAGAGGCTGACAAGCTGCCTGACGATAATAACGATAACGGTTACGTCCCGCCTCCCGCGCTTCTTCAGTATCTTCAATAATTTCTGCAATTCTATGACATTGCTCAAAGAAAGGTAAAACTTCGCTAGTTAAATTAATCGTTAAACCCACATCCCGCGTTTGATATTCTTCTAGCAAGGCATGAGGTGCATAACTAATGCGAATGGGCGCAGCAGAATGAGGAACATCAGGATATAAATCATGTGGCAAAAAGCTATCTTGTTTAAAAGTCCAGAGTAAACCATCCAATAAACGCGCATCAGTTTCTGAAGCTGCAAAAACATAAATGTTTAAGCCTTTTAAAAAGACTTTTTCAATTAATTGGCAAACAAACAAAATTTTTTCTTTTAAAGTTGTTCGTTGTTTTAGAATATAAAAATCAACTTGCGGTGTCATATTGAAAATGCGTCATTAATTGTTGTAATTTACCTAAAGCTGTGCGTTTTTGCTCACCTGTTTTATCTTCTATACATAAGTAAAATAAAATGTTTTTATCCATTACAAATCCCACACGCCATTGATTACCGACTTGAGGATTTGGCACAATGTCGCGTAAATGTCCTTGTAAAGAAAAATAGTGAGTATGTTGCTCAGTTTTGATAAATAAAGTTAAGGCTAATGTATTTAAAGCTGTTTCACTTAAAACGGTAATTTTTCCTTTAAAATATTGAGGTTGAAAATAGTCTTCAATAAAATGCCCTGCTTCTAATAAAGGAATATCTATTTCTTGTAACAGTTGATTTTTAATTCTAATGCCTAAAGAAACTGGACAAACTGCTTGAACTACAAAATTCTCACTTGCAAGTAAAGCTGCGCCTTTTGAAATAGCAAGTGCAGTATCTGTTAAATCAAAATAATTAATAAAACGACTATCTGCTTCTGTTTTAGAATTAAAAAATTGCCGAATCATTTGACGTACTAAATAAAAATTAGAAAAACCACCTACTAATACCACATGAAAATGTTCACTATTCTCAGTATTAATCGCTTGTTCTTCTAAATAAACTTGCATTTGTTGTAATGCTTTCTCTAATTCAGGTGCAATCAATTCATTAAAGATTTGAATAAAATCTATACTTTCTACGGCACAGCCTTCTAATTCAAATAATTTTTTATTTAATGCAGTATTAGCTTGATAACGTTCTAATGCTTTACTAATTTTTTCGGTTTGAATGATTTTCTGTTCTTCTAAGCGGGCTAATAACGAAAACCAATGATATTGCATTAATTCTGGATATTTTAATACTAAATGTTTCAATAACGCCTCATCAAAAGCCACGCCTGCTTTACCTAAATAAGCTTGTTGCTCATTGCCAACTGTGCCCGTCCCTTGCAAAACGGTGATATTTCGCCCTTCTAATTTAGATAAACTTAAATCCAGCGTGCCGCCACCGTAATCACACACTAAAACATGTCCGTTAAAAGTTTTACCTAAACGTTGTTGATAACATTCCGCAAAATAAATACCCGCCGCGACGGGTTCGCTCACAAGCTGAACTTGTTTAAAACCTAAATTCGCCGCTAAAAGTTGTAAATTTTCACGCGCAATATGTTGTCCGGTGCGTAACCAAATTTCTGGCACAGTAACGACTAATTGATTAAGTAAAAAGGGAATTCCACCCAGTTGTTGCTGAAATTGTGTAAATAATTGCTGTAAAAAAAATTGAGTAATTTTTATTGGCGTGTGAGTAATATAACCTTGTTTAATAAGTAAATTTGTCTCTGTTTCTGCTAAAAATAATTTAAAATAACGATAACATTGATAGCTTTGGTCATTTTGTAATAATCGTGCGGCTTGTCCGATGCTGATATTTTCCTCTGTTTTATCTATTGCCACCATTGAAGGAATATAAGGTGAAGCAGACGCGCCGCCTAATTGCACTGTTTTCAATATCTTGGCATCGTGATAGCTTAAAATCGAGGTTGTTGTCCCAAAATCTAAGCCCATATTGAGCACTAACATGATGTGTTTTGCCTTTAACTTTTTGATTGAAATAATCGGAAAATATCAGGATATTTTAATGCAGAAAAAAGCATGTGTGGCAAGGATGTTTTTTCTTCTGCATGTTGGATATGATTTATTTGTAGTTTTATATCTTTACTTGTTTATGGTGAAAATAGTAAATAATAACAATATATTGCGAGTTTAAAAAGGATAGATTCAGTAGGGTAAAAATACTTTTCATGGTTCATCCTACATTGTCTTGTAGCTCGAAGGAATTTACTGCATTATTAGAATAGCTTACTAAACAAGTTTTGCAGTTTCGTTCTATTGTGTGACCTAAAGCACTTTTTCCTTTCTTTACTTTGTTCATGAATAATATTTTAGATATTCCAATCTTCTCAATTACTTCACTGACTCCCGAGCGTGCTGTCACGCTTATACGCGCCTTGCTCTGCGCTGAATGTGGGTATGCCAAACTCAGCCCGTCTGTTTTAACTATTTCTGAACAATTGACTATTGCAGATGGAGGAATTGATGCAGAAATTAATATTCCTGTGTGTTTGGCTGTACCTTCAGACTGCTTTTTTCAAGCTGGATTAACTGGTTTCCAAATTAAAGCAGGAGACTCATTCAAGCCTTGGACAAAAAGCGGAATTCAGAAAGAACTTTTAGAAAAAAGTAGCAGTAGCATAGCTCCTGAAGTAAAACGTCTCCTACAGCGGCAAGGACACTATACCCTAATTTGTACGGGTCATGATCTCACACCACAGCAACGTAATCAGTCGAAAGAGCAAATTGCCAACATTTTTGCACAATTTGGTTTTAAGGATTATGAAACACATATAGAAGTTCTCGGCGCAAGCCAACTTGCCGAATTTAGCGAACGTTACCCAGGTGTTGCTGCTTTGCTGGGCGTTGATCCGATTCAAGAAGCATGGTTTCTGGAAACTTGGCAACTCGATGCGCATTTGAGTAACCCTTTTGAATCTTCCCCAGAACAAGAAAAAATTATTGTCCGAATTAAAGAGTGCTTACAAAGCGAAATTAAACATATCCGTATTTTGGGTGAGCCAGGCTTAGGAAAAACGCGGATTGTGCTTGAGGCAGTGAAAGATGAACAGATTGCGCCTTATGTATTGTACATTCCGCATGGCGCGCGATTCGGACAAACAAATTTATTCCGCCAAATTATTAAATCTGGCTATGACAAGCCTTTAGTGCTGGTAATTGATGAACTGCCAAAGCAAGAATTGTCCGATATTTGGCGGCATTTAAAACCACGTTGTGGCAGATTGAAACTTATCTCACTCGACCACGATAAAGATGATATTTCCGACGCAGAAATTGAATACCTAAACGCTCCGTCACTAAATGATGAAACCATTAAAAAAATCTTGATTAATCGTGTAGGCGATTCGCACGAAATTCACCGTTGGGTCGCCATCTGTGAAGGTTCACCGCGTGTTGCACAAGCGGTTGCGGATAATTTGTGCGCAAACCCTGACGATTTATTAAAACCACCTGCAACCGTACCCATTTGGACACGATTTTTACACGGATACGACCGACGTGATGAAGTAAGTGCCCGGCAAATTGATTGCGTTGCGCTGCATTTGGCATTGTTTAGTCGCTTTGGTTATGAAGTCCCAGTGGGGAATGAGGCGGATTATATTTTTGAATTAATTCATAAAATAGATTCCAGTATTAGTGGGGCGCGTTTTCAGGAAATTATTAAACATCTACGAGATAGGCGAGTGTTGCAAGGCAACAGAACGCTGTTTTTTGTACCTAAAGCATTGCATATCTATTTATGGATACAATTCTGGGAAAATTACGGACGGGGTTTTGATTTTGTCCAAATTTTTGATGCTATGCCAAAATCATTGCATGTTTGGTTTATGAATATGTTTAAGTACGCTGGAAGCGCGAAGACTGCTCATGTTATTGATGATATTCTTAAGCCACAAGGTATGTATGAAAATCCCGATATACTCACCTCCGCTAAAGGTTCGCAGTTTCTCTCAATTCTTGCCGAAGCCAATCCACAAGCCGTACTCAGACTGCTGGAATGTACACTGGGCAAATGGACAGACCAACAGCTTTTAGATTTTAAAGAACATCGCCACCACATTGTTCGGACGCTGGAAAAAATAGCCGTTTGGCAATCTTTCACGGTACGCGCTATGCAATTGCTTACTCGATTGGCTATTAATGACAATGCTCAAAATAGTAATCACTCAATGGGTACGCTGATTGGTTTATTTCGTATTGGTCTTGAATCAGCCGCAACGGAAGCAACACCCGAGGTTCGCTTTCCTGCCATGCTGAAACTATTACGCGCTAATGAAGATACGGTGCGTCGCCTTGCACTCAAGGCAATGGAGGTTGCATTAAATACTAAAGGTATGGGTTCTCGCATCATTGGAGCAGAATATCAAGGCATAAAAAAAAGAGCCAAGTTATGGAGACCTGAGACTTATAGGGAATGGTGGCAAGCGGAATTATTGTATTTTCAAACACTGGTGACTGAAACAGCAAACTGGTCAGTTGGGTTACGCCCAGAAGTTTGTGAAACATTGCTGAATGCGGTAAAAAAGTTGATAACTACACCGACCTGCACTGAATTGGCGTTTCAAGTGTTAGAAACACTGATGACTGACAGTGCGATGCCAGCAGAAAAACTGAATCATTTTTTCTGGCATTGGCAAGAGTATCAAAGTGAGAACAAACATTCTGAAATTGCAAGACGGTTGCGAAGTTGTGAACGTCGCTATACAAGGCGAAATTTAGCAAGTCGTTTTCAACGCTATGTATTGGATGTCGACCATTTTGAATGGAATGAGGATTTCCGTAAGAAGTACAACAAACCCAAAAACCACGCCAAAATGCTGGTGAAGGCATTGGCACACCGCATTGTCCAGTATCCAGAAAAACTTGCTGAAATATGTCACTTACTTGCTCCAGAAAAACCTGCGCAAGCATTGTGGTATTGGGGAAAACAAGTTGCACAGTATGATGATAAGTATCTATTTTTAGATAGTTTTATTCAAATAACATTGGAAACGAAACATCAAGTCTGTTTGCATGGATACTTATCAGTAATACAAACACGCAGTCCTGATTTTTATTCTTCTGTTCTTAATAGTTTTTTAGACCAAGAAAATACTGCTTGGTTGGGTACAAATATTGTACTTTATGCAGAATACGATAATACCTTGTTTACAAAATGTCTGACAGCACTAGACAGAAAATGGGTTGAACCACAACTTTTTGAAATTTTACGCTTTTGGCGCAGGATTAATGCTGTACCGCCTGAAAAAATAGCGCAATTGTTATTCATGCTGCGCAAATACAATACACAAAAAATCTTATCTTTAATTATAGAGTTATTTGAGTCAATTCCATTTGACCACACTGCACATTTTGATTCAGCCTTTGTATTTGATGTGCTGTCAAATGCCATTCCAAACCAAGAAAATCAAATGTCTGGCTATTATTGGAAAAATGTTTGCCAGAAACTCATTACTTGGGATAAAAGCCATGCCCTACCATTGCTGGATGTATTTTTAGAAAAAATGAAGGAAGACCATAGCTTGCGTTATAGCTATGATGTAGAACCGTTAAATGGACTGGTTAAAACTAATCCAGCAGGTGCATGGCAAGTTATCAAACGCCATTTAGAAGCAACACTTCCCTATTTGCATCTTAATCTTTTAGATTGGCTTAATGGAGATTTTGGTAGTTTTGGTCATGAATCTGAACCACGAGGCGCAATCGCAGATTTACCCCTTGCAGATATTTTTGAATGGATTGAACAAGCCCCAGAAGCTAGAGCAGCACTCATAGCTCACGCCTCCCCAAAAACACTAGATAACGAGAATGGTTGTCAACTCACACGACTATTACTACAAAAATATGGACAGTTTGAGGGGGTTCAAAAAGGTATCAGTGCTACTTTTGGTTCTGGGGGCTGGAGCGGATTGGAAAGCAATTATCTAAAAAGAAAACGTGAGAAATTCCGTCACTGGCTATCAGCTGGCTTTGAAATGGAAGTGATTGAATGGCTTGAACAAAAAATTGAGTATTTGGATAAACGCATTGAACAGGAGGAAATTGAAGAGGAGCGTTCAAGGTTTGATTAAGAGGATTACCAGAAAAAGAAAGAGTTCTGCGGACTAAACGACTGACCCGCTGTCTAAGCGTATTGTTAAACTGCTCAACGTGATTAGTCAACCCCGTGTTTTTACCCCCCGCCCGATGACGTTGAGCAGGAATAACTAATTGATAAGCTTTCCAAAAATCAGTATAACAAACCGCACATTGCCGATACACAGCGGGTAACGACTCCCACAAAGCGCGTGCGCCACTTTCATCGCGTTTACCCACCGCAAATCCCACCACTTCTCGTGTCTTTTTATCTAACGCCAACCAGACCCACACTTTTTCTCGACAAGTACCGACAAATGACCATAATTCATCGCATTCCAAGCTCAAACGCCCTTTTTTTTTACCCGTTGCTCTAATTTTTGCTTTTCATATAGACGATTGACATAACGTTGTAACCACGTCTCAGAAATGCCTGTCACTCTTGCAATACCTGCTAAAGACAGCTTTTCTTTCAATAGTTTATCTACCTGTGCCCAAGTCTCTTCACTTATCCTTTTCGCCGTTCTTTCTGCCACAAATTGACGACCACAGGCGCGGCATTTATGGTTTTGTTTTCCAAAATGGGTTTTGCCATTTTTTACAATGTGTTGGCTTTGGCAATTAGGACATTCTAACATCTCGTCTTCTCTCTCTATTCTTTAATTCTACTCTCTATTATTTATTATAACTTCCTTACCTATTTGGCACTACCGGATTTATTAAGCTTTTCAAGCTGTTCAAAATCAATTTCAGAGACCCAAGGTTGTTTAACAAAGGTTTCTAATAATTGTCGAAAAATAACCTTGTTTGAAAATAACACCCCGTATCCGATGTCGTGAATACTCGTCATTTTAGTTGCCTATTGCTTGCTCAAACAGTGCTAAATTTTCCCGCGCCATTGACGATAAATAATTCTGAAAAAGGCAAAATCATCCCAATAACGTTTTGCAAGGCGTTTAGGGTCTTGTGATAAACGATATAACCACTCTAAACCCGTTTTTTGCATCCATACGGGCGCGCGTTTTTCCGTGCCAGCGGCAAACGCAATCGCCGCACCAATGCCCAGCATAACCCCTACATTTAAGCGTTTTTGTTCTTGTGCCATCCAAATTTCTTGCTTAGGGCTGCCTAAACCTACAAATACAATATCAGCTTTAGCATCGTTTAATAGCTTGATAATAAAATCATTTTGTCGTGGGTCGCGTTCAAATCCTAAAGGTGGACTATAAACCCCCGCAATTTTTAATCCCGTATAACGTTGTTGTAAATTTTGGGCAGCTTGTGCTCCTACTCCTTCTGGCGCGCCGAGTAAAAATATAGATAAACCTCGTTTTGCAGCTTCTTTGCATAAAGCAGGTAGCAAATCTGCGCCAGTAACGCGCTCGCGTAAAGGTGTTTTTAACAATTTTGCTGCCCAGATTAATGGCATTCCATCTGCCACGACTAATGCAGCTTTTTGATAAACTTCAATAAAATCTGTGCTGTTTTGCAAACGTACAATGTGGTCAGCATTGGGAGTAACGACAAAATGAGCACATTTGTATTTGCTTAATTCAATAATTCGGTCGATTGCTTGCTGAAAAGTGAGGTTATCAATTTCAGTGTTAGCAATCTTTACTCTCGCAGAATAAGTTGTCATTAGGTTTCAAATGTTTGATGAGAAGATTTTTTTCTGGGAATAATTCGCGCAGGAATGCCAACAGCAATAGCGTTTGCGGGAACATCAGTTAAAACAACAGCGTTTGCGCCAATTGCGACATCGTCGCCAATGGTAATTGCACCTAAAATTTTTGCACCCGCGCCAATATCAACCCGATTGCCAATTTTTGGTGCGCCGCGAATGCCTGTATTGCGGAGTCCGATAGTTACGCCATTACGCACGCGTACATCATCGCCGATTTCAGCATCGCCACTGATGATAATGCCACTAAAATGGTCAATTTTAAAACGTCGCCCAATTTTAGTTTCACAGGGTAATTCAATACCAGTGAGAATTTGTACAAATACAAACAAGAGCTTATACAAAAAAGAAAAGGGAAGCCGTAGCCAACGCTGGCGGATTTGATACCGCCATTGCCCAAAGCGATAAACCCACATTACCCATAAACCTTGGCGGGTAATATCTCCTTCATAGGTCTGCCAATCTTCGCGTAATCGTTCAAACATAATTATTTTGCTGGAGTGCGAACTCTGCCTGTCATGACTAAGTAGCGCATGTTTTGTCCTTCGTTACCTAATGTAAACATGTTTAAAAATATCGCAATGGTATTTTGGTTTAACACATAAACATCTTGAATGCGATAAGACAGGGGACAGCCGCGCGTTTTGGGAATGCCTTTATCTTCTTGTAAAGAATGTGAAGATTTTAGCGCATCATCTTGCAATTTCAGGGTGAGTTTTTTGGTTTCAATCCCGTCTGGACAATTTTCCGCTTTCGCCGTTTGTTCATTTAACGTCAATGTGTACGTCGTATAAGTCGTACCTGCTAATGGTGGCACAAAGCTGAATTGCACAGATTTTGGGTCAGCTTTTAAATCCGTTGGCAAATGAGAAATAACATGTTGTCCTGTTAAACCCGTTTCAATGTTGAATTTTTTCAACTCGTCTGCCGCTTGTTTTAAATTGGTCGCGCGGACTTTAGCAATTGCATCATCAGGATTGCCATCGGTTTTGCTTTGAATGGGTTTAACTTCAAAATCATTGTTTGCTGTATCAACTACAAAAATATCTGAATAGGCCGCGCCTTCGCCGTCAGTAATGCCGTATTGTTCAAACGCAAGATATTTGCCATCTTTGGAAAAACCGATAACGTTTAACGCAGCCGCTTCAGCAGCATAAGTAACGGATAAATAACTCTGTAAACACAAACCTACTGCAAGAGAAATAGCTAATTTATTCATTTGCATAATCCTTATTAAGAAGGGAAGCATTAATTGGGATAACGATTTCGTTGGCTAACCGTTACCCAATTCACTGCTATGAGGTTTTAGCTTGCAATTACTTTAACTTTGACATAACTCCCAGGCGCATCTTCAATTACTGTGCCTTGACTGGGGTCGCGGGCGGGGATTTTTTCGCCTGCATTTTCAGCAATCCACGCTGTCCAATCTGTCCACCATGAACCTTCATGTTTTTTCGCAGCGGCTAACCAAGTATCTGTATTTTCAGTTGTTTTATTTTGTGGATTGAGATAGTAGAAGTATTTATTTTTTGCGGGTGGATTAATAATGCCAGCAATATGTCCCGAACCACCGAGCACAAATTTTACATCGCCCGAAAATAATTGTGCGCCTGCATAAGTCGATTTCCATGGGGCAATATGGTCTTCTTGCGCAGAAATGAAATAAGCTGGAATAGTAATTTTGCTTAAATCAATCCCAACTCCATTTAAAGAAATCCCGTTAGCTTGTTTAAGCAAGTTCTTTTGATACATATTGCGCAAATAGAAACTGTGCATTTTGGCAGGCATTCGGGTTGCGTCAGAATTCCAATATAACAAATCAAACGGCGCGGGGTCTTTGCCTAACAAATAGTTATTAACGTGGAATGACCAAATTAAGTCATTAGCGCGTAATAAAGTAAAAGTCGTTGCCATTTCACTGCCATCTAAGTAGCCTTTTTCATTCATTTTGGCTTCTAAAGAATCGAGTTGTGCGTCGTCAATAAAAATATCCAATTCACCAGAATGTTCAAAATCGAGCAAGGTTGTAAAGAATGTTGCACTGCTAATTCTTGTTTCTTCAGGATTTTTTGCGGCTAAATACGCTAAAGTCGTCGCTAATAACGTTCCGCCCAAACAATAACCTGCGGCGTTAACTTGTTTTTCACCTGTGATTTGCTCAATGGCATCTAACGCAGCTAAAGGCCCTTCTAACATGTAGTTTTCAAAGCCTTTATGTGCCAGTTTAGCATCGGGATTGACCCACGAAATCACAAAAACTGTGTGTCCTTGACTGACTGCCCAGCGAATAAAAGAGTTATCAGGGCGTAAATCTAAAATGTAGTATTTATTAATCCAGGGCGGCACAATCAATAAAGGACGTTGATAAACGTCTTCTGTCAAGGGTGAGTATTGAATTAACTGCATTAAATCATTTTGAAAAACAACTTTACCTGCCGTAACAGCAATATTTTTACCAGGCTGAAATGCCGCTAAATCGGTCATGCGAATGTTTAAATTGCCTTTACCACGGTCTAAATCTTCTAAAAAGTTTTTCATGCCTTTTAGTAAATTCGCGCCATTGGTGCGCACAGTGACATATAAGGCTTCTGGATTAGTTGCCAAAAAGTTACTAGGTGCAAATGCGTCAATAAGTTGGCGCGTATAAAATTCAATTTTTTTCGCTTCTTTACCATCAGCTAAAGTTAAATCTTCATCATTAACGACTCGATTTAAAAAGTTAGCATTCATTAAATACAATTGTTTGAGGAAATCAAACCACGGCAAACTGTTCCATGTGTCATGATTAAACCGTTTATCGCCTTTTGCAGGACTAAATAACGGCTCAACCCGCGTATTCCCTCGCACGGCACGCTGTCCAACATTGTCCAATAAACTGAAATAGCTTTGCCACCATGAAGTTTGCACTTCAAACATTTTTTGGGGATTCATCCACAAATTTTGGGTAAATTTTAAAACGGCTTCATTAATATTCAATGGGTCAGTGTCAGGAAATTGGTCAGCTTTTCCAGCCCCTTGTAATAGTAAATGTTGCGTAACACGTTGACTACGTTGTAATAACTCTTGATAAGCAGATAATAAATATTTTGGTTGTGAATACGCATTTAAATGTGCATATTCATCTGTTTTCGCTGTAGGATTAGACATTGCAAACGTCTCCTGTTTTAAAATAAATTAGATTCGAATCCCTTCTAAAGTCGCGACAGTATTAATATCTTTATCGCCACGCCCTGATAAATTAATAATAAGAATAGCATCCTTCGCCATAGTTGGAGCGAGCTTACGCGCATACGCCAACGCATGGCTGGATTCTAAAGCAGGCATAATGCCCTCTGTACGGGTCAATTCATGAAACGCTGCTAAAGCTTCATTATCAGTCACAGTAACGTAATTGACACGCTGACAATCTTTTAACCAAGAATGCTCAGGGCCTACGCCTGGATAATCTAACCCAGCAGAAATTGAATGTGTTTCAATGATTTGTCCATCATCATCCATCATTAAATAAGTACGATTTCCGTGTAATACACCAGGTTTGCCAGAAGATAAAGGCGCGGCATGTTTGCCCGTTTCTAACCCTAAACCGCCTGCTTCTACGCCGTAAATTTTCACGTCACTATCATTTAAGAAAGGATAAAATAAACCCATCGCATTTGAACCGCCGCCCACGCACGCGCATAAAGCATCAGGCAATCGCCCCGCTTGTTCTAAAATCTGCTGCCGTGCTTCGCGTCCGATAATCGATTGAAAATCGCGTACCATCATTGGGTAAGGATGAGGCCCTGCCACTGTACCGATAATATAGAAAGTATTGTCGACATTAGTCACCCAATCGCGCATCGCTTCATTTAACGCATCTTTTAAGGTTTTAGAACCCGATTCAACGGGACGCACTTCCGCACCTAATAAACGCATTCTATAAACATTCACCGATTGCCGTTTAATATCTTCCGACCCCATATACACTACGCATTCCAACCCTAAACGGGCGGCGACGGTTGCTGTTGCAACGCCATGTTGTCCTGCGCCTGTTTCGGCAATAATGCGCGTTTTGCCCATTCGTTTCGCAAGTAAAGCTTGTCCAATGGCGTGATTAATTTTATGTGCACCAGTATGGTTTAAATCTTCACGTTTTAAATAAATTTGCGCCCCGCCTAAGTTTTTCGACCAGCGTTTAGCTAAATATAAAGGCGAAGGTCTGCCAACGTAATATTTTAAATCATCATCTAATTCTTTTAAAAAATCAGGGTCTTTTACATAAAATTGATAAGCTTGTTGTAATTCTTGCAAAGGTTGCATTAAGGTTTCCGCAACAAAGACTCCTCCATAATTACCAAAATGTCCCGTTGCATCAGGATATTGATTAAATTGAGGAAGGGGAGCGGAATTATCAGTAGGGGTTGAAGAATTTAATACAGAACTAGACATACAAAACCTCATCAAAAAATATTAAAACGTTATTTAATCTTTTCAAGAATAGCGATTCTATCTACACAATAACAGCCATTTTCCAGCTTATTTTTATCTTGTGGGTTAAAATGCGCATAAAGAAGGGAAACTAAGGTTTAAAAAATATTTAAATGACATAAAAAGTCTGTTACGATGTGAAAATGTTTGCAAATTAACTTAGGTAAAACATTTAATCAACGGAGGCAACATTTATGCAAATTCGTCCTGCTTTAGTAGTAAGTTTATGTTTAGGATTAGTAAGCAATTATGCTGTAGCGTTAGACAAAATCACTCAAGAAGAAATCCGCGCCGCGCAACAGGAATGGGCAAAAGCGGTGGTTGCAATTGGTGACGCTTATACCAAAAAAGAAGATTACAAAGCGGTTGCCACAAAAGTGGTGGATGAATTATACGCGTATGATGAAGGAACTGTGTTATTTAAACCCACTAAAGCGTCTGAGCATCCTTTCCGTTTAACTGAAGAAGATGCCATTTCTTATTTTGTGGGCGGTAAATATACAGAAGACCATGGTTTTGCTTTAAATCCTTGGTCAAAAGTACGTTTTGATGACGAAAATTTCGTGATTGACAGTGATTCTGCATTAGCAATGGGCAGTTATTACTTTACCAATCCCAAAACAGGACACGAAACTAAAGTAGAATTTACCTTTGGTTATCAACGTGGAAAAGATGGTAAATTATTAATCAATCTGCATCATTCTTCTTTGCCTTATCATCCGCAACACTAATTAAAAACACTGTCTTACCTGTATCACTACCATATTGTTGTGGGGTGGAATAGCGCAAGCGTATTCCACCCCGAAATTCCGCAAAAGTTGAAAAAAACAACGCATAAGCGGTGTAGTGGAATACGGCTTGCGTCTATTCCACTCTACAAATCACTGCCATACTTAGTAACAAATATAAAAACAATGACAAACGCTTTACCTAATTCAGAACAACAAGAAACTGCCAAAATTGTTCAAGCCTTTACCGATGGTGCATGTCGTGGCAATCCAGGTCCTGGTGGCTGGGGCGTTTTACTGCGTTATGGCGCGCGCGAAAAAGAATTATGCGGCGGTGAATTAGATACAACCAACAATCGCATGGAATTGATGGCGGCGATTATGGCACTGGAGTCTTTGACCCGTTCGTGCGAAGTCCATTTAACGACTGATTCGGAATATTTAAAAAATGGTATTAACACATGGATTCATCGCTGGATAAAAAACGGTTGGAAAACTGCCAGCAAAGAGCCAGTGAAAAATGCCGACTTGTGGAAACGCTTATACATCGCCGTAGAACGCCATCAAGTGCGCTGGTTTTGGGTACGCGGACATACGGGACATCGCGAAAATGAAATTGCTGACCGTTTAGCTAATCAAGGATTGGAACAAGCTTTAAAATAATTTGCCTGTTTATCTATTGCCTTACAATAAATCTCATCTAAAGTCGCATAAACTTTACAATAGCGTTAATCAAAAGTGATTAAAACGCGGTATAGTTATTGCCATTCATCTTGTTAGCACAAGAGAATGTCTTCTCTATTATGATTTCCACTCTTTATTGAAAAACATTAAAAATAATTATTTCAAGGACTTATTGCAATGGCACTGATTAGCCAAAGCCACGCATGGCAAGATTTACAAGCACATCAAACTCAATTTTCCAGTTCTTTGCGCGAATTATTCGCCGCCAACCCGCAACGTTTCCAACAATTTTCTAAAACTGCTTGTGGTCTTACTCTCGACTTTTCCAAAAATCATTTAACGCCCAATACTTTAAAATTATTAACTGCACTGTTAGAAACGGCTGAATTTACCCGTTTACGACAACAATTTTTCAGTGGCGATAAAATTAACCATACTGAAAACCGCGCGGCGTTACATATCGCGTTACGCAATCAGAGCAATACGCCGATTTTAGTCGATGGCAAGGATGTAATGCCTGAAGTCAATGCCGTTTTAGCAAAAATGCGCGCTTTTACCACGGCTGTACACAGTGGACAATGGCGCGGCTATACAGGAAAAACGATTGATACTATTGTAAATATTGGTATTGGCGGCTCTGATTTAGGGCCCGCGATGGTCACTCGCGCCTTGCGGGCTTATCATCAGCCCCGTTTACGAGCTTTCTTTGTTTCTAATGTGGACGCGACGCACTTAGGCGAAACTTTGCAGCAATTAGACCCTGAAACAACACTGTTTGTTATCGCTTCTAAAACTTTTACCACGCAAGAAACCATGCTAAACGCAAACAGTGCACGGCAATGGTTTTTACAACAAACCAATGGTAATGAAAGCGCAATTGCCCAACATTTTATCGCTTTGAGCACAAATACAGCCAAAGTAACTGCATTTGGCATCAATCCTGACAACATGTTTGTATTTTGGGATTGGGTCGGCGGGCGTTTCTCGCTCTGGTCTGCGATTGGTTTGCCAATAATGTTAATGATTGGCGCGGAAAAATTTGATGAATTACTCGGCGGTGCTCATGCAATGGACGAGCATTTTTATAACGCGCCGTTGTTGGATAATTTACCCGTGTTAATCGCTTTAATTGGGGTGTGGTATAGTAGTTTTTGGCGCGCTGCAACGCAAGCCGTGTTACCTTATGATTTTACTTTAGAATTATTACCTGCTTATTTGCAACAATTAGAAATGGAAAGTTTAGGCAAGCGCGTCACCCGTAACGGTGAAAATGTTGATTATCCTACTTGTCCGATTATTTGGGGCGCGGCAGGCAATAATGGACAACATGCGTTTTATCAATTATTACATCAAGGTACGCATCTTGTTCCGACAGATTTTATTGTTGCAAAAAATAGCCAATATCCTTTAGAGAATCATCAAGTTGCAACTTTATCTAATGCTTTTGCTCAATCCTTAGTTTTAATGCAAGGGCGAACGACAACAGAAACCGAAGCGGCGTTAAGCGCGAATGGCATGAGCGGCGAGGCTTTAACTTTCCACGCGCCCCATCGCGTATTTGCGGGTAATCAACCTTCTAATACTTTGATTTATGAGAAATTAACGCCTGCGATTTTAGGTTCACTGCTCGCTTTATATGAGCATAAAGTTTTTGTGCAAAGCGTTTGCTGGCAACTTAACCCCTTTGACCAATGGGGCGTGGAATTAGGTAAACAAGTGGCAAATAGCTTATTAACCGCATTAGAAGGTGGTAAAAATGACTTTTACGATAGTTCTACGCAAGGTCTGATTAATTATTGTTTGAAATAAGTATCTTAGAAATTACGCCGTTCAATTTTATCTGAACCACAATTTATGCAATTTGCATAATTAACCTGAGTTTTGCGAGTAAATACTTTAAAATCAATTTCTTATTAAGATTGGTAGTCTTTTGAATTCATACCGACAGACCTACTAGGTCTCGAAGACCTAGCAGGTTTTTACTTTAGTTTGAATCTTTCGCCGAACTTGGGTTAATTAAAAAATTAAGAAAATTGAGTTAATTATGCAAATTAGAGTTCAGACAATCATACAAAACCTGTTCAAAAATCTGAACTTCCCGCCAAATTATTAATAAGCATTCATGATATTACCCAATCACAAATTAGCCTCTCAAATTGTGGATAATTTAACCACTGCAATCTTATGTTTTAACAGTGAATTATGTCTTACAACGATGAATCCTTCTGCCGAGTTGCTGTTTGATATTAGTGCTAAACAAGCAATTGGTTTGACAGTCGAGGAGATTATGCCGCCGCCTGCTCATCATTGGCGGACAATTTTGCAACGTGTATTAAATCAACGACAGATGTTTACAGAACGAGGTTTGCGTTTATTATTAAATGCCAATGAAAACAAGACTGTTACAGTAGATTGTACTGTGACTGCGATTATGCAACATGAAGAAGTGCGTTATGTTTTAGTTGAACTCACTCAATTAGACCAGCATTTAAGACTTAATCGCGAAGAAACTTTATTTCAACAACAAGAAGCTGTGCAAAATATGGTGCGGGGCTTAGTACATGAAATTAAAAACCCGCTGGGGGGCTTACGCGGCGCGGCGCAATTATTATCCAAAGCTTTGCCAGATTCAGAGATGCGAGAATATACTGATATTATCATTGGCGAAGCCGATAGATTACAAAATTTACTGAATACAATTTTATTACCTTCACGCAAAGCACATAAAAAATATACTAATATTCATCAGCTTATTATTCGTGTCAGTCAAGTGATTAAAAGCGAACACCAGCAGCAGAATTTAGAAATTGATTATGATTTTGACCCGAGTATTCCTGAATTATGGGTTGACCCCGACCATATTATCCAAGCTTTATTTAACATTGTGCGCAATGCCGCTCAAGCTACTACGACAATTGAACTTGTTCCTAAAATCCAAATTCGTACCCGTATCCGTCGTCATTTACCTTTAGGCATGAAATCTTATAAATTAGTTGCCAGTATTGAAGTTAAAGATAATGGAGTTGGAATTCCTGCCCATTTGATTAATCAGATTTTTTTCCCATTAGTCACCACCCGCGCTGAAGGAACAGGGTTAGGTTTATCAATTGCGCAATCGTTAGTGAATCAGCAAGGGGGAATTATTGAATGCAGCAGCATTGTAGGGGAAACAACTTTTACGATTTTATTGCCAGCTGCGGGCGCAAGCCATGAAAATTAAATCTTGTTTGCGATAAAATGATGATTAATAACTTCATGCGTAATTTTTTGTGAGATTTCTTTAAAAATTGACTTTAGGAATGTATATGGATAGTAAGCAACTTAATGATTTACGTCGGGAATATTGTATCGCTGGGTTGGATGAAAAAGATATGTTGCCGCATCCTGTCGCACAATTTGAAGCTTGGTTTCAATCTGAATTGAAAATTAATACCCTCGACCCAAATGCAATGGTGCTTTCGACATGCAGCCCAGAAGGTGTTCCCACTGCGCGGATTGTGTTGTTAAAAGAATATGATAATCGTGGATTTGTGTTTTTTACTAATTATTTAAGTCGCAAAGGCAAAGAGTTAGCCGCTAACCCTAAAGCCACTTTGTTATTTTATTGGGCAGAATTGGAGCGGCAAGTACGAATTGAAGGGACAGTGCATCAAGTCATGCCTGAAGAATCTGACCGTTATTTTGCTTCTCGCCCGCGCGGGAGTCGTTTAGGTGCGTTAGCTTCACCACAAAGCGAAATATTACCGTCTAAAACAGAATTAGAAGCTAAGGTCGCAGAATTAGAACAACGTTATCCAACTGATGATATTCCGCGCCCAGCACATTGGGGCGGTTATCGTTTAGTACCCTCAGAATTTGAATTTTGGCAAGGGCGCATGAATCGCTTACATGACCGTTTAGTTTATCGCTTACAAGCGACTACGCAACAGTGGCAATTATTGCGATTAGCACCCTGAAAGAACATTATGATAAGAAGGAAAATTGACTGGGGTAATTACTGATGATGTTTTAACAAACAATCATAAATTTTATCTTTTAATATCACCCGTTTTTTCTTCAAGTCTTCAGCATAAGTGTCGGACACCGTTTCGACATTTTGCTCAATTTTGAGAATTTCGTCATCTAAGGAATGATATTCCAAATACATTTTTTGAAATTCTTGGTTATGTTCACACAAATTTTCAATTGTGCGGACATACTCAGGAAATTCTTTAACAATTTCATGATGTTCACCAAACATAGTGCTTTCTCCTTTGTGGTTGCTATTGACTAAAATAAACACTGCTTTGCACAGTGTAAAGACAACTAATCAAATTCAGTAGGCAGGCTTGGATTACGCCAATGGTCAAAGACTAAGGCGATTTGTGTATGAATTGTGCGAGGTAATGATAAATCTAAAGCAGCAATTTCATCTGCTTTAAAAAAAGCGACCGCATCTGTTTCAAGGCTCAGTGTCGGCGCACCTCCTAACAATTCACACTGAAAAAACAGCATATACTCTGCTAATACAGAAGCTGGATGTGGGTGATGTGCTTTATCATAAACCGCTATGAGCTTTTTTGCACGGGTTTTATACCCTGATTCTTCAAAAATCTCTTTTTCAATATTTTCACTCGCAGATAACCCCACATCGGCAAATCCCCCTGGTAATGTCCATTTACCATCGCGCCGTTCCCGCACTAATAGCAAACTATCTTCTCGAAAAACTGCGCCGCGCACAATTACTTTAGGTGTAGCATAACCCCGTTCTAAAGGAAAATTAGCAATGACTTGGTCTAAAGGATGATTTGTTAAAGTAGCTAACATTTCAGCCGCTAAAGCACGAATGCTTTCATAGCGTTCAATATCAAAAGGATTGCTCGCATAGGTTAATCCTGTTTGTCCAATGGCTTCTAATTTTTTTATCCATTGCAACCAATTTGGCTCTATCATATTCATTTCCATATTTAAATCATTTTTAAATTAAAAAAATGAGCAACATCATGCCATCAATTCCATGATGTCCCGAATAAAATCCCCGTATACTCTACAAAAAAACACTAAAGTTCGTTACTCTTGAGAACTCCTAGTGTAATCCAACTATATGACAACTTTTTAGGAGAAATAAATGAAAGTCGATTGGCTTATTGTCGGCGCAGGCTTTACAGGTGCAGTCTTAGCAGAACGCATTGCAAGTCAATTAAATCAAAAAGTGCTGTTAGTTGAGAAACGCAATCACATTGCGGGTAATGCTTATGATTATTATGATGAACATGGCGTGTTAATTCATCAATATGGTCCTCATATTTTTCATACCAATGCTAAACATGTATGGCAATATTTATCGCAATTTACTGAATGGCGTAATTATTATCATCAAGTACTTGGAGTGATTGATGGTAAACTTGCCCCCATTCCATTTAATTTAAATTCATTGTACGCACTGTTTCCGCCACGGTATGCGGATAAATTAGCCGACCAATTACTTGCTCAATATGGTTTTAATGTAAAAGTACCGATTTTAAAAATTCGCGAAAGTGCGACGGGTGAAGATTTAAGATTTCTGGCGGATTACATTTATAAAAATGTTTTTCACAATTACACCTTAAAACAATGGAATTTAACACCTGAAGAACTCAGCCCGATGGTTACTTCTCGCGTGCCGATTTATATCAGTCGTGATGACCGCTATTTCCAAGATACTTATCAAGGAATGCCTAAATTAGGCTATACCGCATTATTTCAAAAAATGCTTAATCATCCTAATATTCATGTGTTATTGAATACAGATTACCGTGAAATAGAACCTGTAGTGCAATACAAACAAATGATTTACACAGGTGAATTAGATGCGTTCTTTAATTGTATGCACGGCGAATTACCTTATCGTAGTTTAGATTTCAAATTCATTCACACAAAAGAAAATACCATGCAAACCGTGGGAACAGTGAATTATCCCAATGAATACGAATTCACGCGGATTACTGAATTTAAACAACTCACTGGACAACGGATTGACGGCAGTACTTATGTAGAAGAATATCCGCAAGCTTATATTCGCGGTGTGAATGTTCCTTACTATCCTATTCCTAAAGATGAATATAAAGAACTTTATCGCAAATATGTAGAAGAAACTAAGAAACTACAAGGTAAAGTAATTTTTGCGGGACGCTTAGCCGATTATCAATATTACAACATGGACCAAGCAACTGCGCGGGCTTTAAGCATCTTTAAGAAAACCATTTGTGGTAAAGATGAAGAATAAACGCCTTTCTGCTTAAACAGGACTCTCTATGTATTCTTTCGCACGCAAGATTTTATTTAAACTAGAACCTGAATTATCGCATAAAATTGCATTAGGTTATTTAAATGAAATTTTTTATGCTGGTTTATTACGTCTATGGTTAAATCCTCCTGAAGGTACACCGATTTCAGTCATGGGTTTACACTTTCCGAACAAAGTCGGATTAGCCGCTGGTTTAGATAAAAATGGCGACTATATTGATGGTTTATCTGGGTTAGGCTTTGGATTTATTGAAATTGGCACAATTACCCCCCGTCCGCAAGCTGGCAATCCTAAACCGCGTTTATTTCGCTTACCAGAAGCGCAGGCGATTATTAATCGGATGGGCTTTAACAATGCTGGTGTTGATGTCTTATTAAACAATGTTGCTAAAGCACAATTTAAAGGAATTTTAGGCATTAATATTGGAAAAAATGCCGATACTCCTTTAGAAAAAGCTGTAGAAGATTATCAAATTTGCTTAAAGAAAGTGTATGCTGCTGCGAGTTATATTACCGTTAATATTTCCTCTCCAAATACTAAAGGATTACGGCAATTACAACAAGGCAATGAATTTGAGCAACTACTCAGCAGTCTAAAAGAAACACAAGCCCAATTAGCGCAACAACAAGGCAAATATAAACCCTTAGTAGTTAAAATCGCACCCGATTTAAATGATGAAGCCATTCAATGGATGGCAGAACAATTAGTTAAATATCAAATTGATGGCGTAATTGCAACTAATACAACTTTGAGCCGTCAAGGCGTTGAAGGTTTAGCCCATGCAGAAGAAACGGGCGGATTGAGTGGTGCACCTTTAACCCAAGCATCGACTGAAGTCGTACGCAAATTAAGCACTGCTTTACAAGGAAAATTACCGATTATCGCTGCTGGTGGTATTTTCTCCGCCGCTGATGCACAAGCAAAATTAGAGGCAGGCGCAAGTTTAGTGCAACTGTACAGTGGCTTAATTTATCAAGGGCCACTATTAGTTAAAAAGTTATTACAACAGCTTTAATAATTGGTACTCATAAATTAAAAAAACCTGCTAGATTTTAAAAACCTAGCAGGTCTTAGTAGTTTATTTAAACTGAAATTTTGCTTAAATAAATCTTTAAAGAAACTTTGCAGCTAATACCAAAGCACCCACACTAAAGGTCGTTAACCAAGTGATTTTATCTGATAAAGCAAAACTCACAGGGTCATCAGGCATTTGTCGCCGTTGCGCTAAGAACCAAACGCGGCTTAACCAATACAATAAAACAGGACAAATTAACCATAATATTTCAGGTTCTTTATAAGCATCAACCCCTTCACTGTTGCTAATATACAAAGCAAAAACTAATACTGCATGATAGCTACTTAATGCGCCAAAAATAGCAACAATTGGGCTATCTTCATAACCATAATTACGATGTTTTATCGTTCCACTATCTTCTAAATTAAGCAACTCTATATAACGTTTTAAGAACGCAAGGCTGGTAAATAAAAATAACGACATGGCAAGTAACCATGAAGAAACTTCTATATCCGTTGCAATCCCCCCCGCTAGAATCCGTAAAGTATATAAACCTGCTAAAACTAACACATCTAATACTAATTTACGTTTCAAATAAAATGAATACGTTAAAGTAGAAACTAAATAAACCAATAAAACACTGACAAATGGAAAACTTAAAAAAGTAAATGCAATGATTAAACTTGTACTGACTAATCCCGCAAAAAGCGGCAAACCATATTGAATAGGGACAGTGCCAGCCGCAAAAGGACGTTTACATTTTTTATGATGATGACGGTCAGCGGCTAAATCCAATAAATCATTAATAATATAACCACTAGAAGCCACTAAGGAAAAACAAAGGAAAGCTAGAGCAATATTAACGAGATTATCAGTAATTAAAAATTGTCCAGACAAAAACAAAGGAATAAACAACAACGCATTTTTTGCCCATTGATGCGGACGTAAAACTTGCAACCAGACTTTTAAAGAAAGAGGAACGCCTTCAAAAATTTGCACAGGTTTTTTAGGTAATTTTTGTTTTAAACTAGCAGAGGGGGCAACAACATAAATTTCCCGCGCTTCTGCAAATAAAGGTAAATCTGCTGTTGAATCACCCATATAATCAAATGTGCCGAAACGTTGCTTCAATAATTCAAGTTTATTCTTACCTTTTAAATTAATTCTTTCATCTGTTGCGAAAATTTCTTCAAAAAAACCTAAATGTTCGGCTACATTTTCAGCAATAGAACTATGCGCCGCTGTGGCTAAAATTAAAGTGCGTCCATATTGATATTGTTGCTTTAAAAAACTCAATACTTCAGGACGATAAGGCAAAGCATCTGCTGCTAAATTAACATGTTTAGCAATGGAGCGTTTAAAAAAAGCTTTACCGCGTAAAACCCAAAAAGGTAATAGTAAAATTAAGAAAGGTTTCTTTCTAATTAAAATAAAAATACTTTCCCATAAACTATCACTTGCAATTAAAGTTCCATCTAAATCAACGCATAAAGGCGGCGTATTTTTAAAAGAAGTTGGCATCATCAATACTCAATTTTAATTTTTTTACAAAAACTCAAACTTATAGCCTTGCATAATGTTTTGTCCTTCTACAACATTTTGCATTTCTATGAGTTCTAAACGTAAGTGCACTGTTTCACCTGCTTTCATCAATTGTTTATCAAGTAAACGATTTAAATATTCTTTAGGGGTAAAACGCCGTTGTGCAATAGGACTTTCTTTATAATCATGAAAGGTTAATAGTAAATCTGGATAAGGTTGTGGAAAGAACGCCGTATTTGTAAATGTTGCATCAAATTGTAAAGTATTCGCTAAAGTGCTATGCGTTTGTACAATATGCTTATCCATGTGAATTAGCTTAACATTGCGCGTCACAGGTAATTCACAACTTGCAATATCACACGTTAGCGTTAACGCAGGGCGAATATATTCATTTTGCAAAACGAGTTCTGGTTGCATAAACCAAAAATACTGTGCAGTTAAACCACCCATTAAAATAATCGCGAATAAACTCCAGAGCAATAAAGAAGCTAAACTGCGTTTAGGCGGTGTTTCAACAAACTCTGTTGAAAGCGTATCCTCTACTTGTAAACCTTCCAAAGTTAAAGCTTCGGGTGGTATATCGTTATTGGCTGAAATTGGTAAATCATTTAATACATGTTGTTTAGCATTGAATATCGCTTGGCAATGACTACAACGCACATTTCCTTTAGCTTTTTTTAATAAGTCGGGAGTTACTTCAAAAACAGTTTGGCATTCTGGACATTGTGTGTACATAATCAACTCATCACAGGAGTTAAAGTAAAAAAGTTTAAAAATTTAAAGAAAGTTCTTAGCTTTTCTTAATCCCAACAATTCGCACCCAATTATCTTGATGAGCAATTTCAGTGATTTCAAAAGCAGTTTGATAAGCATTAACCACGGCATCGGCTTGTTCGCGCAAAATCCCTGAGAGCACGATAAAACCTTGAGGTTGTACCAAAGCGGTCAAAGTGTCCACTAACTCAATTAAAACAACTGCTAAAATATTGGCTAACACCCCTTTTACAGGCTGGGTTTCAGTGTAATTTGCAGGCAAAAAAGACTGAATCGCACCATTTACACCATTATTTTGTGCATTTTCTTGGGTTGCAATTAACGCTTGAGGGTCATAATCAATCGCAACTACTGATTTTGCCCCCAATTTTATAGCTGCAATCGCTAAAATGCCTGAACCACAACCATAATCAATTAATTTTTGATTGGCGAATTTTTCTACATTACCATCTAACCATTGCAAGCATAAAGAAGTCGTTTGATGCGTACCCGTGCCAAAAGCTAAACCAGGGTCAAGCATAATATTAACGGCTTCAGGCTGGGGCGGCGTTTGCCAACTAGGACAAATCCACAAATTTTGCCCAAATTGCATAGGGTGAAAATCCGCCATCCATGCCCGTTCCCATTGTTGTTCTGGTAACTCTTCCAAATGATAAGTGGGGACAGTTTCAGGACTTAAAGCTTGCGTAAGTTGTAATAAAAAAGCTTCAATATCACTTTCTTGTTCAAGTAAAGCAACCACTTGGGTTTGTTGCCACAATGGCGTAGTATTTAGCGCAGGCTCATACACTGGCACATCTTCCGCATCGCGAAAAGAAACAGATAACGCACCCAATTCCATTAAAATATCGGCTAAAGATTCAGCATTTTGTTCAGTAGTAGTAAAAACTAATTGAGACCAATTCATGTGTTAATTCACTTCATTCTTGATTTTAGCAAGCATTTCTGCTTGTTTGGCACGTTGCCATAATGCTTCTAATTCCGCTAAAGATAATTCAGTTAATTGATAATTTTCTTGCAATGCGTATTCTTCCATAGCTTTAAAGCGTTGCATAAATTTGCGATTCGTTTTTTCTAAAGCAGTTTCAGGGTCAATTTTTAAGAACCGCGCATAATTAACTAAAGCAAATAAGACATCGCCAAATTCATTTTCCATTTCAATAAAATTGTGGGGTGCATTAGGGGCTGAATGTTCGCGTAATTCGGCTAATTCTTCTTGTACTTTTTCCCAAACTTGCTCAGCTTCTTGCCAATCAAAGCCTACTGTCGCCGCTTTATCTTGCAAACGATGGGCTTTTAACAATGCAGGCAATATTTGCGGGACACCCGCTAAAACACTAGGGTTTATTTGTGCATTGACTTGTTCTTGCGCTTTAATCGCTGCCCATTGTTGCTTAACTTGTTCTTCTGTTTTTAACGTTTGTTCACCAAAGACATGCGGATGTCGTCTAATCATTTTTGCATTTAAACTTTCAATTACTGTTTGCATGGAAAAATGCTGTTTTTCTTCTGCAATTTTGCAATAAAAAACAATATGCAATAATAAATCCCCTAACTCTTTTTTAACTTCGTTAATATCTTGATTTAAAATAGCATCTGCTAATTCATAGCTTTCTTCTAAAGTTAAAGGTTTTAAAGATTCCCAAGTTTGTTTTTTATCCCATGGACATTTCTCACGCAATTCATTCATGATATTTAAAAGTTGTTTAAAAACCTCTAAAGTTTCTTTATGTTCTTTTTCTAAAGTGAATACAATATCGTTTGTCACAATCAATTATCCTAGGTTATAGCTAAAATAAAATAAAATAGGTATGATTAAAGCGTTTAAATTAACCATATTTAAAATAAGTTTTAAAAATAACTTCTCTGTGATTTACAAATCACAAAGCTTATTTTATATTTTTTAAATAACTTTATCGTGTTTTATTTTCAGATATGACTGAATATTTATTAATTTTTATTAGCACTGTTTTAGTCAACAACTTTGTGCTTGCGAAATTCTTAGGACTTTGTCCTTTTATGAGCGTTTCTACCAAGTTAGAAACCGCAGTGGGCATGGGGCTTGCCACAACGTTTGTATTGACTTTATCAGCAATTTTAAGTGCTTTAGTAAACGATTTTTTACTTGCACCGTTAGAATTGGAATTTTTACGCACTATCGCCTTTATTTTAGTCATTGCCGTAGTTGTGCAATTTACTGAAATGGTGATTCATAAAAGCAGTCCTATTTTGTACCAAGTGCTAGGTATTTTTCTACCCTTAATTACCACAAATTGCGCGGTATTAGGTGTTGCTTTGTTAAATGTACAGGCACAGCATACTTTTTTACAATCTAGCGTTTACGGTTTTGGAGCCGCCATTGGCTTTTCGCTGGTATTAGTGCTGTTTGCAGCGATGCGCGAGCGCATTACGGTTGCGGATGTTCCCGTGATTTTCAAAGGTGCGCCCGTTGCTTTAGTGACTGCAGGCATTATGTCAATGGCGTTTATGGGCTTTGCGGGTTTGGTTAAATCTTAAACAAACCATTGTTTAATTTATGGTTATAACTTTATGATAATTGTCTTTACGATTGTAATTTTAGGTGTAATGGCAGTTGCCTTTGGTGGTTTATTGGGCTATGCCGCCGTGCGATTTAAAGTCGAAGGCAACCCGATTGTTGATAAAATTGAAGAATTATTACCGCATTCACAATGTGGTAAATGTGGTTATGCGGGGTGTCGCCCCTATGCGGAAGCAGTCGCTAATAATCAAGCAGATATTGATTTATGCACACCAGGCGGTGAACGTTGTATGCGTGACATTGCTGAGTTGCTTGACCGCCCGATAAAAGTTTCTGATGCGCTGGTGGAAAAAACGGCAATGGTAGCGGTGATTAATGAAACAACCTGTATTGGTTGCACTTTATGTATTCAAGCGTGCCCTGTTGATGCAATTTTAGGTTCAGCAAAACACATGCACACGGTGATTAGCAATGAATGCACAGGTTGTGAATTATGTTTGCCACCTTGTCCTGTTGAATGTATTCAAATGGTTGAAATTCCAGAAACAACAACAACATGGCGTTTTCCTTATCCAGTCATCGCAATTAATTATCAAGCACAACATCACGCACCTGCTGTTTCTTCTACACCGCACTAATCAATAGTAGGACAACAGGAAGTCTTTTGAATCCTACCCACAGACCTACTAGGTCTTGAAGACCTAGCAGGTCTTTGTTTTGGTTTTAATATCTCATCAAACTCAGGTTAAATTACTCTTCTTGTTTTAAAATTAATAAAGTAACGTCACGTTGTAATTCATAACTTCCCCGAAATTCATTTAACGATTGCAGAATTAAACTTTGTAATTGTTCTGCTGAAGCTTGCCAATGTTGATTTAATAAAACAACTAAACGTTCTAAACCATATTTTTGGTGTTGTTCATTATCCGTTTCTAATAAACCGTGTGTATATAAAACAACAATATCACCTTTATCTAAATGTACTTCACAATTTAATAATTCATTAGGTTGTACTGTAATATGTTCAATGACTCCCCCTCGCCGAACAACTAAAAAATCCTCGTCATAGCCATACATTTTTAATTGATTATTTTGATAAGTAATCAAGATAATATTGAAATGCGGTAGAATTGCTAAACGCTCAGCATAATCTTGAACTGTTTGTTTAAGCAACTCTATAGAACAAGGCAAATCAAGCAATACTTTTTTGCTAAATAAAGTATGTACCGCAGACTCTAAGATTAAATGTAAAATAGCACTTTCTAGTTGAGAAGTTTTTACTTCACCAAGAATAAAAAAGATTTCACTTTCTTTAGTTAAACTAAGACAATAATCATGATGATTTGCAAACTGCATATAACGAACAATATTTAATTGTTGAAATTGCTGTTGTTCTAAAGATTTTGGAAACAAAAAACGCTGTAACTGTTGTACTAATTCAATTTGACTCGGATTATATTGTAACGGTTGATAATGATTGATTAATTCTCGTAATTCTACTTGAGTCAATATTAATAAATTTTGTTGTTGTTGATAATGCGTTAAACGCTGATTAACTAAAGTAATAATACTTTTTAATTCATCACTTTTAAATTCATTAATCGGTAAAATACCTTCTGTCTGCCTTAAAATAGCTTGTAATTGTAATAATGGACGCAAAATAATATTAGCAATCCCATTAGCAACCATAAAAATACTTAAGCAAGCAATTAAATTAGTAATAAAAAATCCTATAAAAATATCAAAATAAGCTTGGTATAAACTTAGCAGATTCAATTTAAGATAAACTGTTCCTTGTAAATCCCCCTCATAAACAATAGGTACAAAAATATCTAATGTATCATTTCTAAAAAAATGATTACGTTGTACGGCAGCAGATACACTTAAATCTTGATTATAAAGTTGATTGAGGTTTTTATAGGAAGCAAAGGAATGAATATCTATATTTTGGTGATAATGTTTAACAAATATTTCCTCTTTTTTGTCAAAAATATAAACTAACAATATATCGGGATAATTTTGGTAAGCTTTTAAAGTTTGTTCTATAAAATAGGGGTCGTTAAATCTTAAAGCAGCTTTGCTATGTTCACTTAACGTATCTGCTAACGTATAAAAGTGTTGAATGAATTGTTTTTGAAATACAAAAGCATTATGAATTGCTAATAATGAAGAAAATAAAAAAACTAATCCACTACTACTAAGAAAAATTAACCATTGTAGTTTTGTTTTAAGTGAACCATTATATCTTTCCATTATTCCTCCACATACTTTTAATTTAAATGCTATCTATTAGGATGAGTTTTTATTTTTTAAATACTCATCAACTTGTTTTTTTCGTTGTTGTGTCAATATTTCAAATTGTGCTTCATATTTCTCTATTTGCTCGATTAAGCTCGGCGTTTGTGTATAGAATTGTTTAATATAGGGAAGCGGGTCAACACTTTCATTTTCGACTTTTAATTCAAAATGTAATTGGGGTTCAACTGCATTTCCGACCGCTTCATCAATGCGTCCAATAATTTGCCCTTGTTGTACTATTTGTCCTTCTATAACAAAGATTTGACTTAGATGAACATAAACTGTCTGCACAGTATCGCTATGCGTCAATTTCACATATAAACCCGCACGTTGCCCGCCTGCAACGATATTTACTTTAGCATTAGCTGCCGCTAACACATTAATATGATTAAAATAAATATCATAACCTAAATGTTTGCGTGCTGAACCTTCCCAATCACTGCGTACCGACCCAAATTGCGGTAAACCATCACGCATAACATCCTTAGGCAAATAACCAATGGAGTGTTCTATAAATGCTTGAATATCCACTTTTTCTAAAGGAATTGTTAGTAATACATTATTCACTTTGAGCAATGGTGGTAAAGCATAACTAGCTTGCAAAGTATTTTTTTCATCTGTTTCAAAATTAACAATAAATTGATTAATTTCGCTAGTAATTTGATAGGGTTGTGCTTGTTGTTGCCAAGTAATGACAATCCATAAAGTTGAGTTTTCGTGCGCTGCCCATTGAATTGCTTTAATTGACGAAGAAACATCATTTAAAATGCCTTGCGTTGCTGTACAATTTGCCAAAATGAGAATTAGTTTTTGAGCACTACTTTTGGGTTCTCGTAATTGGCAATTGTTGTGCGTAATTAACAATTGTTGTCCAGACATATTGATATTTTCTAATTTACCAATATTCGCGGACAAAGCAATAGGCGGACTGCAAAGCAGTCCTATCAATAGTAAACTAAACAGGAGGCGCATTTTTTTCTCAATATCAAATAATGCTATTTTTATCGTATTGTTTATTTGTCAAATGAATAAACTTTAAAAATATGCTTATTTTAAAATTAAGCAAAATATTTAAATTTTTTATTCTTTTTCCTCTGTATTAGAAGGAGTCGTTAATAACAGTATAGGTTCTGTTTTTAGAGGATTATTCTTAGTAGAAGCATTTGATGTTGTGTTTTCTTCTGATTTACAATTTTGATTTTCTTGTAAATAGCGTGAATGTACCCATCCAATTACTCCTTGATATTCAACCATAACCCATAAGGGTGCAAGATTTCCACCTTGAGAACGAGCAAAATGTAATTTGTTTAAATAAAGAATACATTTAGCATCAGGCGGAATTTTACCAATAATTTCCCCAAAATACGCAGGGAAAGGACGAATATTTAAAACATCATTCGTTTTTACTTCAATGACATCATAATATTTATTAAATAATTTGTTTTCTACCGTATTATTTGTAATCTCTTCAAAACGACTTTTTTCTAAAGCGGCACTTTGGTCTGAAAAACGTAAAATTTGATTTACCATTGTTTCCGCAGTTAAGCGTTTTTCTTCTGCTTCTTTACGTTTTTGCTTTTCTTTCTCTAATTGTACTAGGGTTTGACTTAATTGTTGTTCTGCTGTTTGCCGCGCTTCTTGTTGTTGGTTTAGTTGTTCATTTAAATGAATTAATGCGCTAATTACAGCAATTAAAAAGATAATTGTTAATCCGCCCATCGCT
>JACCEE010108396.1_pt1 | contig 39644 bp, 90 predicted proteins | sample 7449931 | NCBI WGS metagenome assembly JACCEE01 (sample SAMN15323457, study PRJNA562643) | freshwater metagenome | isolation source: river surface water | place: USA:Blue River Watershed | collected 2017-08-19 | reverse complement strand
TGATATTGAACTTGAGCTTTTTTCACAGGTTGCCTTTGAGTGCGAAAGGCGTAAGCATTGCGATACATAAAAACCCCGTTTCGTTTACGATATGTCTATTATAAACGAATTGGGATTTTGTGTCAATTATTGGCAGGACCAGGCCATTTGCTTGGCTTGTTCCATACAGCCTTGCCAGTGATGGCGAGTATAGCGAGGATCAACTCGATACTTATTATCACAGCCGGCAACACGAGCATTATAAACTTCCTGGTTCAGGACGCAGACTTCGCGGCGCTGATACACCTGCGGATAAACTGGAGCATAAACCACAGGAGGACCTGCGGGGTGTTGACTGCCCATGGCCGTTCCGATCATTGTACCGACAACGGCACCGCTGGATCCGCCGATAGCATGGCCAACGACAGCGCCTATTCCTGCACCAACTGCGGTGTTGGCTTGTTGATGTTTAGCACAACCAGTGAGCGCCACGATAGTGGAATCGATTGTAATTTTCTTAATCATTTTACAATACCTCCGTAATATGTCGACATGCACCTCGGAAACTAAAGCCAGGGCAAGTGCAGGTCTTAGCATCGGGATCTATGCTATAGACTGAGCCTTTACTGCCCTGAACTTTGATGAGATTGCTCTTGATTTTAGCCTTGAACAGTCCTGCATCGGATCGAGCAAAAGTTCTACCACGGCGGTCAATTTGCATTGGACGCTTGAAGTAGAAGGGCTTACCCTCTCCAAACGGAATATAAGCTACTGCCTTGGTGCCATCAAACAGATAAATGTGATTGGGCTGACCAGCAGTATCTTTCCAGACCGTTGTTTCTCGAAGTGCTTCCATTATTTACTCCTTATTACAGAGTATTTTAGCACCGAAACCAATTTGTGTCAATTAACGGGTTGGGCACGGAGTTTCGATAAAATGCCTTGCTTTAGCCATATAGCCTTCTGGGTCTTTATTGGCTTCTTCGATAGCATGACGCAATGCTTCTTCAACAAACTCATTGAAAGTCATATCACGCTCGTGAGCGGCTACCATAAACTTAAACAGTTCGCTATCTGGAATATCCAAAGGAACACTGACTCGGGTATCGTAATCTTCTCCAGACTTAATAGACAAAGCCTTTTGGATCCAATCGTCGTCGACTTCTAAGTCAGTATAATTAACATCATCCCATGCTTGATCTACGTATTTGGGAACATGCTGTTTAGCATAATCAGTATAAGATTTTTGCCAATCAGGATTAATCAAACGATAGGCACGTTGATGTTTATAGTCGCAGGCTTCTACCATATAAACAGTTTGATCGCCTGTATCAAATGTAATGTTAAAACTCCAACCTTCGTGGTCCTGATTCCAGGCACTCAAGGTATAAGGCCTAGCTTCGTCGCCAAAACAATGCCAGGTAAAATCACTACCTTCAGTAACACGATAATCAACAACTTCCATAAACTCTTTTAGCGTAATCATTTAAACCTCCAATACAATGTTAGGATTCCAACCAGTGTCGGGCTCATAGCCCTCATAACCACGCGGGTTGCTGACAACTCGCGTTTCGCCGACCATGTAGTCATTTACATTATGAACATGCCCGTGTGTCCACAGTTTGATCTGAGGACGATCGTAGATAAAGTCAACTAAGTTGCTGGCATAAGCACCGTTCATCAACTGTTGATCTGCATACTTCTCGTCAATGCTTTTGAATGTAGGAGCCATATGCGTGACTACCACACATCGCTTGTCAGCATTCATCTCAAGGATTTGTTGAATATATCCCAAAGACTTACGGTGCCTATCAGCGGCATGTGCAGGACGCAAACGAGTGTAGCCGTGCCCGTCATGACGAATAATACGGAAATCATTCATCATATCAGTAACCGCATGTAGAGTTAGTGGATCGCCACGATTCATATCTGTCCAAAGTGTAGCACCAACAAACACAACATCGTCGATGACTTTCATGTCATTTTCCATGAAGTAGATGTTAGGATACTTGGCACATTCATCACGCAGATCCTGCAGACTGCCAATAAATTTTCCGTGATAGAATTCGTGATTGCCAGCAACGTAGACAACGTGCGGGAATTGAAAACTTACACGCTTTAGAAAATCGCGAAATCTCTGGGCGGTTTCTTGTCGCCGGCCCAGTCCTTGACTACCGGCCACCATAGCACGTTCAATTTCGCTAGCAGGTTCGGGATGGTCGTGCAGATCCTGGGCAACCATAATGTCGCCGCTGAGAATTAGCACGTCACAATTTTCATCATTCTTGATATTGACGTCGCTGAATTCTAGATGCAGATCTGACACAACTTTGATTTTCATTTCTTTTCCTGTTTAAGTAATTCTTCCATTCGATCCCGCCATTGAATAGCATCTTCTTCGTAGTCAAAGTGCGGGCTCAATTCTATATTTTCATCATACTCTTCGACCCATACATAGGTCTGCATATAATCATCACAGAGCAGACGCATCTTCATGCTCCTGCTGCCGGCGTTGATATTCGGCTTCGTGCTCGTCACACAAGGTACGGATCCACCCTCCACTTCGCATTTCTCCTGGTTTTCCACACTTCTCGCAACTACGGGCCGCCCAGCTTTCTGCCATACGTACCATACCGTCGATGACATCGTCACCGCCATCGTAGTAGAATCGAAGTCCACCGAACTTTTCTTTAATCTGTGCTACGTAAACCTGAGGCACAGCTTCAGGTATCTTATGCTTATAAGGATTGTTTTCTAGCAGTCGATCGCGTCTCTCATTAGTGTTTCGAATATGTCCTTGAATTTGATTGCAAAGAGATTCAATAACAGGCCACCATCCAGTGCCTACAGCAAAGCCACCATATGGGCGACTGAACATTTCTGGAAACTTTTCGTGCATATGAGCAGAAAACTCATCATACTGATCTTCTGTGTAGTTCATTTTTCCAACTTCTTTAATAAACGTTCGTGATAAACTTCTTCTTCGCCTACGAACTTGGGACAATCTTCCAATAAGTCATCTAGTAGAAATTTAATCTCTAATAGTTCTTTTTTAACCTCGAATGCAGTGAAACCATCATTGCGGGGACTGGAACACTCATACGTCATTGACCAAAGCCAATGCTTTATAGCATTAGTGTCCCAGGACTTTTTAAACCCCATACTTTTCAGGTTGACGAATACGGACACGCTTTACCTTGCCCATATTGGTTTTGATCTCTGCGGCGCGGTCTTGCAGCCAACTTTCCTTTTCAGCTTCTGCCTTAGCAGATTGAAAGTCCACGAAAGTCTTGCGAAACTTACCACAAGTCACAGTCCAAGTCATACCAGTCATTTGAAATTACCTCTTAAGGTTAAAGTTAAACACAGCCTAATTATAACAGAGATTCAGATGGGCTGTCAACATCTAAATTAGATTAAACCTGCCGATTTAAGTTCTTCGTCATTGGCAAATACTACTTTGTTCTTGAACCGAGCGTCACAGTGTGCCTTGAGCTCGTCCATGTTTGAACCTTGGGCAATAAAATTGCCTGTTTCTTTTTCGAACAAATAATAAACTTCGCCGTGCTTTTCAATATTAACCTGAATGAAGCGATTTTTAATTCGCTTTTGAAGTTGATCAAGTTCTTCTGCCAAAACTTGATTTTTGGCTTCTAGATAAAGCCGAGCAATTTTAGAAATCACCCAGCCTACAAGGAACCAAATAACAAAAGTAGTCCAGTCAAAATTTTCCATTATCGACGTTCAATAACTTGATCTGCCAAACCATACTCAACAGCCTGTTGAGCACTCATAAAGAAATCTCGTTCCATGTCATGTTTGAGCTGTTCATAGCTTTTGCCACGACTATTATGCTTAACATAAATTTCAGTAAGGTTTCGCTTCATTTCAAGAATTTCACGAACATGGATCTCCATGTCAGTGGCCTGTCCACCTGCGCCACCGCTGGGCTGATGAATCATGTGCCTTGCGTTGGGGAGGATGAATCTTTTGCCTGGGGCTCCTGCTTGGGCAAGAAGTGAACCCATCGAACAGGCCTGTCCCATAACGTATGTTGAGACTGAGGGTCGGATAAATTGCATAGTATCGTAAATAGCCATGCCGGCTGTGACACTACCACCAGGACTATTGATAAACATTGTAATATCTCTATCGGCATCTTCGCTCTCCAAGAACAGTAGTTGACCTACAATCAAATTCGCCATTTGATCATGCACTTCGCCTTCCAGTAGGATAATACGATCCCGCATCAGTCGGCTATAAAGATCCATTGCTCGCTCGCCGTTGCCCGAACGTTCAAGCACCATTGGTACTAGACTCATTATTCTATTTCCTTTTCTCGTTGTTTTAGAATTTTAGCATATTTTTCTTCCTCTTGCAAGGCCAGTTCAGCGGCTAGTTGCTCAAGGTAAGGATCACGATATTGATCGTAGCTGGTGTCGACATCACGGTCGGTGGGTTGGCGGCGGAAGAAGAATTTTAGCATGGTATCCGTATTTAATAAAATTGTCCATAATTTGGTATCACCAGCTAGAATGATATTCAAACCACCAGCCTGGCATTTCTTGTGCTAGAAGTTTTTCCAGGCGCTCTTTAGTTGACTCGAGGTCTTCCCAGTACCACTGATCAATATCGTTACTGCCAAAAAAGAATCCAGCCTGTGGGGGCAGTAGTTCTCCGGCTTGACTGCGATCATTCAAAACCGTTTCAATAACTGCCAGCAGTTCCATCAGCTGTTCACGACTAACTTCATAGTCGCCACAGTCGTCTTCGCCGTTTTGCACATTATCAACAAACCACTTATGAATGGCATTAGACTTGCGCCAATACATAGCTTCAGCAGTAATAGCCTTGATACGGGCACCGCCAATCTCCGGAAAGTGCTCGCCAATCTTTTCAGCCAAGTTGTCTTCAGTATGCCACAGATAACGCTTGGCATTCAAATACATATCCAGTCCCATGATTATTCCTTTACAGGTGTTAGAAGAGTTTGATCATAAATTTCCAGCAAATCAACGTCTGCAATGTCGGGCAGTTCGTCTTCTGTTACTTGAAATTTTTCCATTAGTTCCTCGTCGCTAAAAGCAAAGAGGATATATTCAATCATCAGTGAACGCAGGTTCATATCAAGATCCGGTGCTAAGGATTAGAGTGCGAGGATCGTCTTTGGAAGGACGGAAGATCTCGATAAAAACATGATGATCGTCGCCACTATCACGAATGCAAGCATCTGCGGCAACATAAAGGGCGGCCCAAGTCAAGCCGTTGATTGAACATTGGACAGGCTTCTCGCCCCAGTGGTCCTTGTAAACAACACGGTCAGCACCTTCAAAGGGATGGCGGTCGGACAGGTTGTCAACTTCATACACGGACCAAATACTCTTCAGACCAAGATCTTCGCTGACGCTTTGATAGTGTTCACTCTTGCGGTCAAAGGCCTTGTTGTCTTCTTCGTAGGCGTTGGCAAGACCTTTCTCCATTTCACGGATGGCTTTGCCAAGTTTATCCGTAATAGGCTCACGGACTACGTCTTGCAAAGTTTCATAAACGCTACGCATTTCGCAGAGTGCGTTATGAATGGTGCTGAATTCTTCGGCAGTAAGAGTAGGACTAACATTCATGCTGATTCCTTAGTTTTGACGGATAGGTTAACCACGCTGCCTTTTTGCCAGTCTGTCAATACAAATCGCATTGCAGGGTGGTATCGTTGTAATTCCATAACTTTACGACGAGCACGGGCCAAGCTCAACTCGTCTGTCCAATAGTGTCCTGAATACAGTTTATCACCGTAGAACATCTGGCATTCCCATTTTACCATGATTACATGCTCCAGTAGGTTTCGCTAGCAGGATTGCAACACCAAGGTGTGTCTGCGGCAATCTTAACATCCTTGCCAGTCATTAGGTTTTTAACAGTCTTGTAAGCAGGCTCGTATTCGAACTTGAATTGCGGAGCAGGATACAAAGGACGGAGTTCGCGGATTTCACGTTCCATGCCTTCTTCAGTGCGGCCGGAGAATTCATAAATGCCCACACAACGCCAGCCAATTTGGTTGCGGCTACCATACTTTGCAACACGGGTCAGACGCTTATCTGCTTTATAGATACGCATCGTGTAATCTTGCTTTGCCATTTCTTGCTCCGTTTTGTTACGCTATGTATGTATTATAAGCCCAAAACCAATTTGTGTCAATTAAGCGGCTTCGAGCATATTAGCAGGGACACGCCACAGGCTACCGCCGGTGTTGACAGTGATATACTTGATAGCAACCTTGGTCACTGTACCGGTGAAGGTTTGGCCACGCTTGGTGCTGTAGAACTTGACATTGGTACCAACTCGGAATTGGTTCTTGTTCTGCTTGGCCAGGCCGGCGCGAGCGAACTTGACAGCATCAATCATGCTTTCCAGTTCGACGTTGGTCCAATCACCAAACATGATTGCGGAATTGATTTGCTTGATGTCCATGGTCTACTCCTTAGTAGTATTCGTGAATTTCAACGGAAGGATCCAACTTCATCAGTTGCTCTGCGGCCTTAGTAAGGAAGCGGAATTTGCGGTTAGCTTCTGCGGCGCTGATTTCGCCGTCGCAGGAAAGGTTTTCTGGACTAAGGGCACAGTCAATGCTAGATGCAATCTTAGCACGGTCTGCGGCATTGGACAGGGACAAGGGCTTGTTGCCAAAAATGGCGGACCACTTGTTCTCGCGGGCTACAAATTCGTTGAGTTCTTTCATCGTCTACTCCGTTTTGTTTACAATACAAGTATTATATAACCAAACCAAATTTGTGTCAATTAATGCAGATCAACTTGCACTTGGCGGAAACCATAGTTAGTAGCACCCAAAACTAAGCCAGTGGGCTGTGGCTTGCAATTCACTTCTGCCGTACGACGGTCATAGCTCAGACGCAGAAGAGCGTCCCAGATTGCAACACGAGCATTTCGAGTAGCAAAATTGTCACTCATTTGTTGAATGGTAATCACCATACCAATTTCTGCTCCATCATTAGCCATAAGGATAAAGCGGAATTTTTGGCTGTTCTTGAACCCGTCGATGATTGTCTTGGTACGCATCTTTCTGCTCCGTTTTGTTTACAATACAAGTATTATATAACCAAACCAAATTTGTGTCAATTAATCGCCGGCCAGGCGCATGATTTGGGCCAGCTCGTCACTTTCCACGTAGAAGTCGGTTCGAGGATCCCAATACTGGCCTTCCTTGGGATCATAATACAGGATGCGGCCATCATAGTAGAAAGGACCTTCAAGACCTTTGCGAGGACCAAAGCCCTGGAAAATGTCTTCTGTCTTGCCAATTACTCGATAGCCCATCTTGGCCTCCGTGTTGTTTACGATTTATCTATTATAAATCCAAAACCAATTTGTGTCAATTATTGGGAGTTATGGGCGATATGTATTGTAGCCGCGAATCTTGCTTTGCTTATTTGTGTGGCTTTCGTCGAACTTGACAGTATAGCCTTTTTCCTTAAGAGCTGTCATCAAAGTTGACAAGTCACAGTCTTCTTCCAAAAAGGCGTTGGCGCCATTTTGATAACTGTAGGAAGTGATCTTGTCTGCAATACCCAACTTAACCAAACGGGCTTTGGGAAAGCGAGCCCAGGCATGGCCCGGGTCCGCAAAAACTTTGATTTTGATTTCTTTGGACATGTCAACTCCGTTTTGTTTACAATGCAATATTATACTGACAAAAACCAATTTGTGTCAATTAACGAACGGGGCCTACATACTCTGCTCGCACATACCAATCGGGTGCATAATCTAGATTATTATGTTTCTTATTATAATCTATAGCATATTTTCGAGCTTCTGCTTCGTTGTCGAAATAAATGGTGTCCCAATGCCGTTGACCCCAACCACGTTCGTATTCGGTTAATACAACTTTGAATAGGTCCTGGCTCATTTTGACTTGTGCCATTTTGTGCTCCTTTCTGCTGGGTTGGTATAGTTATAATAGCAGAAGGATTGTTTAGTGTCAATTAAAGGTCGGGGTTTCCGTATTTCAGTGCCCAAAGGGCGGCCATGCCAACATCTTGAAAAACTATACCCCAGCCCGAATCGATACCTTCGGTCCACATAAAATCAAAATCTTCTTCCAGCTCAAGGCCTAAGTCTTCACACTGACGTTCGACTATGGGTAAATTCCAACGATTAAGAGGGATTACAACCGCCATTATCTCCTAGCGTTAATACTGCTATTAACGCATCCTCGGGTTCTCTGAAGTAAAAAATCATCCACTGATTACTCACTTCAGTTGTATATTTATCGCCCGGGAGACCAAACTTTTCTAATACTCTGGCACAGATTTCATTCCAAGGATCGCCGTAGCCATCACCTATGCTCCAGCCAATCTTAACAGGATAACCTTTACCGGTCACCGATTTCATTCATAAGTTCCGTAATGTTTTTACTGCGTTGAACTAGGGTTTTATTGCCAAGGCTAATCACTGCATAAAGATCATTGTTCTTTTCTACCAGCATGGCCAAGCATCTGCCGGCGGCATTAGTAAAACCAGTCTTAGTTAGAATAATGTTATCGTAGGTCCACATTTGAGGATTGGTGTTCTTCATGTGAACTTTGATGGTTTTCTTCCCTCGTCGGTATTCGTAGGTGTAGAGCTTTTCGCTACTAAGCTGTTGAATAATATGATATTTTCTTAGGGTAAATAGAAACTCTTTAAGGTCGTTAACTGAACTTTGATTGCCAGCTAACAGTCCTGTGCTGTCTACTATAACGGTATCTTTAAGATTCATCTCGCTGATATTTTCTGCTGTGTCTTTGAGAAACTTCTCATAGCCACCTGGATGTGCATGAGCAAGACTTTCAGCAGCCAAGTTATCACTACTCATTAACATGGCACGAAGAAGTTCATACCGTTCTATCATAACGCCGCGAGCAAATCTGCCCGAGCTTTTACCTTGCACTTTAATTTCCTGGCTCATTGAAACACCACTGTCTATGACAGTTTTAGCAGTGAACAATTTAGTGATGCTGGCAATACTACGAACCTCATGAACATTTTTTTCATGTTCATAGTCCATGGTGGAATAGTTTACCACGCCGTAGCTGGTCTGTGCCCATAATAGAGTAGGCACATATAGGACAAATAAGATTAATTTTCGTAGCATTGATAACCTGCTTGATGTTCCCACGTAAGTAGTCCATATCGTGGACTATTTTTATTGCCGCAGATACCCCAATCTGCGCTGGGCCGGCCGCCTTCTAGAATAGGCGTATGATGACGACACCCACAGCTACAATCCGGGTAAGGCACGTTGGGGTCTTGCCATCTGACGACGTTACCGCCGTAATCACTGTAGTCTGTGGGAAGGACTACAAGGTCTTTCCAAAGAGGGTCACAATAGCTCATTGATTGACTGACAACCTTGCGACACATTCATCATATGCTTCAAGGTATTCTCCGTTCCATTTTTTTCTAAGTTCTGTGTATATAGCTAAATTTGGATGTTCTTTTGCAAAACTAGAATTGTATACTCTTTCATATCCTGTATATTTTTTCCTGGATGTCATTGGGTCGTATACTGGAATATTAAAGTTAGAACCGTTATTAAAGACCAAGGCCTTAACAGCATTGTTTCCTTCTTTAGTAGGATCCACATTGCTTACTAATTTTTTGATAGCAGGATCTAGTAAGTAAGACAAAGTCATCTCGGCAGTGTATTGTAAAAAGCAAGGGACTCCGTTCAATTTATATTTTGCAAAATATCTAAGGGAACCATGATTATATTCTAATTCCTGCAGGAACCACTTATCGTCTTCTTTTTTAATAACATAAGCAGGATCAGTTCCCATCAATATGAACCCGTCTAGTTGGCTACAGATATGCATTGTTCCTGGTAATGCAATAGAGCAACATGTTATGGATTCCGAAATCTCTAACATCTTACCCGACTCTACAAATTCAGTAAAATTTAAATCGTATACTTTGGGAGATATGTTTCTGGACTTGCAGAACTCGTGTGCATGAACAATATCGTGTCCATTTAGGAATTTGCCTTCATTGTCTTTGAGATGAATGATAACCACATCAAAGGGCATTTTTAATCTGCGTAATAGCTCAATTACATACTGACCATCAACACCGCCACTATATAAGACCTGAAACCGGCCAGTTTTATTTGCATGGATATATTCTATGGCTTCAACTGATTCTTCGTAGAACGATTTTACTTTTCGTTTTGGAGGATCTATATGCACATGCCAATCTGGACCGTTTCCGGTACCATACATATAATTATCCTTCATCAGTTCTATCATACTATTCCCCACTGCATTCTAGTCATAAACTCTTCTTGATTATTTTTAAATTCTATATAATATTGACCATGCAGAGGATTGGATCGAAATACATCAATATTATATTTAAATCGTTTAGTATCCAGCCAGTTAATAATTTGTTGAGCGGGTTTAGTTTTGTTGATTATCATTGATTAGTTTTTAATTTAAAAAGAAACGCAAGTTCGTCGTCATAGAATGTAAATTCAACTCTTCGGTCTTCCTTAACCGTATAAGAAAAATCATCACTTTCTAGTTTTTCAGGAAAGTATGCAAAGTCAAAATCCTTGCCCTGTTGGTATCCTTCTTTGCGTAGTTTGCTGACAGTTTCTAACACGTCGCTGATGGTAAAATTTGTCCATTCTACTTTTAGCATCCCCACCTCAGTTTCAACATTAGATACAAGTCTTCTTCTATATCAAACATGGTTCTATCTATCTGCCAGTTATGGTCAATGTGCTCGTACCACTGCTTGTTTTGGCCAGGTTGATGCCTAAGCCAATCAGCAATGTCCTTGCTACATTTTACTGTATAAAACTGTTTATTGTCAACAATCGCTTTATCAATAATTTTACATTCCGTCAATTCGGTAAACATTTGATTCCACATCTGTGCCATTACCGTTTTACCAATATTTCTGCCGCCCATGTAAATTTTCATTTCACTTGCCTTTATACCAGAACCGGAGATTGCTGCCCAAATATCTTTTTGCCAATCATGCATTGTATCTATCTTCAGTATCAGCTAGTAATTCGAACATTGTGGCATATTCTACTTCTGGTTCCATGTGGAAACTTGTGCCCCATACTAGCCAAATTTTTCGTTTGAATACTCGATCCATCCATATGGTTTTTCCTGTAATCGTTTTAACTGGCAACCATGCATAGACTTCATGCCATGGATAACAGTCGCAGCCGTCAGTGATAATTTGAGTTATTTTCATTGGACTAAAAGTATCGTGACCAAATTTTTCCATAAAAGTTCATGACCATTTTAGAGCAAATAAGGCTGCATCTTCTGTTCTATCAAACCAAAATCTACTACCAGTCCATGTGTAATGATCTTCACCAAATTGCTCTTTACACCATGCATGAACTTCTTGCCACCGATGATGCCCTTCATAGCCTAACAATACACTGGGATAATTCATTTTATCAAAAGCTCTGCGCCAATCATAGTCTTCTTTACGAACCATCGGATCTACAGATTTGATATAATCTTTATATTCTCTTATGTTCATGACCATCTCAACAATGCCAGCATTCTATGTTCATCGTTTTTAACATACCAAAGATCCACGCCAGTTAGGCAACCTTGGAATTCTGTCTTAATACCATTGTCCTGGCACCAATTCCAATAGTCTGTTCTATGCTCCACAGGAATAGTAAAGCCTCGTGCATCTCCGACTAACTTGAATGTATCTTGTTCAGCGAAGACTCGAGTTGGCATGACCAAACCTTAATCCAAACATAAACGCTTCTTTGCCGTCCTCAAATTCAATAAACTTTTCTTTGAGATAGCCAGGGCTATGATAATAGGGATACTCACAATTTTCTTCCAACCAAGTATCTACTAGATGATCTAGATAGCTTCGTTGGTAAAAAGCATCAACATGATCCACAGTGTAAGCATAAACTATCTTATGTAGCGTAGGGAGTTTAACGTTCATGACCACCTCAGCGCAAACATTACTGCATCTTCTCTGCGAACAAAATAATACTCAAGGTAACCTTCGCAATGTTCAACATACCAAAGATGCTGTTTGACTCGGCGATTTCTAAAACTTTCCCCTGTGCCTACATTGGCCACTAACCATTCATTGATAGGGCTTTCGTCGATCCATTGATTACGAAAAGGAGGATGATTTAATCTAACACTGGCTTGAATCATTTACGTCCCCACATACCTACACGACTGTAGCCTAAAGTTGATTTGATTTCTTTGCGGCTGTCAGGATCTTGTATTTCAGCATAACCTTTACGCTTTTTGGGCATCTTTGCTTCTTGTTCAAGACGAATTAAATCTTCTTCGGTCGCTTTTGGAATTTTAGGAAAATCCACAGGATTATTAGTATTTGTGTAATGTTTTTTCATGACCACCTCAAAATAAACAACGCCGCATCTTCTTTACGTTTGAAGGCAAACTTGTTGCCATAGTTTCGCCAGTAGCGTCCATGGGAAATATTATTCCAACACCAACGTTCCATGTCACGGATAGAAATAAAACTTGACGGGGTATGCTGATAAGGCCAATATTTCTTATTGTGGTTTTGAAAAAGCCAATTGTTTTCGTAAGAAAAGTAACTGCCAGTCATGGGTTGCACCCCAGTAATCTGCTGTGCAATTATATTTGGCATTACTTTTCTAAGCATTGGAATCATTATTTTGGGATCAAGTGTAGTCATGACCACCTCAACTTGAACATCACTGCATCTTCTTCGTTGACAAAATAAAAAAATGAGTTTCCGAATGCACTAGCAATGCCCCAATCATCTCCCCAGCGTTCCTTGTCTGGTTCACGCCAGCCATAATTAGCACTGATATGTTCTCGACACCATTTTATCATTGTTTCTTGCAGATGGTATCGGTCTTTGCCAAATTGCACTGTTATCATGACCACCTCAACTTGAACATCATAGCTGCTTCGCCTGAACGAAAATAATAATGACTTTCATTAACACGATAAACAACGTTCCAATAAGCATGTCCCATCTCGTTGTTTAGCCATTGCTCCATGGGTTCGACTTCGCGCTTTACATCGCTATTAATGATAACCTTAAAAGGCCAGATCTCTCGTTTAAGTTCTCTCATGCCCATCTCATCTTAAATAAAAACATGTCATGATATTCTTTGCAGGCAAAAAAGAAATAGTCGCCACTGCCTAGATCGTTGATAAACCATTCTGGGCTTTCGGGTCCGTTAAGGCCTATAGGTGTTTGCTGATAACAACGTAAACAATCGAATCGATGCTTGCCTGAGATATTCCTGTCACACCAATCTAGTATTTCTTTACTGCCGTCTATGCCTAGGTCCCACTGATATATTTGATGTTGATGATTTTCAAAGCAATGAACATACTGATAACCATGAAAATAATCGTTGACTCTATCTGCTCTAAAAAATACATCAGGATCTGTGTGTCTGCGATACTGCCGCCAAGATTCGTGGCCCAGTTTTTTTAACTGTCTCTTATTACGCCATAGCCTTATTAGAGCCTGTAATCTTCTTAGGACCATTTCAGTGTAAAGTAGGCAGCTTCTTCTTTGCCAGCTAGATAGATACGACTACGATGCTGGTCATTTATCCAAGACCATGCAGGATTTTGATCTTCTCGCCATGCACCATCTCTGTCATTGAATTGATCAACTTCTCTAGCAGGCCCCCAAGTTTCCCAGCACCATTGTCGAATCTCATAAAACTTTTCTTTGATGAGATAGGTTTCATTCCAATTTCTAGGACTCTGTTTAATGTTCACATAGTATTTGAATCTATCACTGCCGGTGTGTCGTTTATCAGTTTTCTTAACAGTTATTTGCATACTTCAACCTATACATAAAGATAAATTCTTCAGCGCGAACAGTGTCTTCGAATTCCCACATATTATAGGCCATGCGACGAGCACCGAATTCTTTGGCAATAATATCAATCACATCCGCACGAATAGGTTCTTCTATAGCGTAGAACTCGTCAAACTCTAGAAGAACCCTGGGAGATTTTTTATTGCTTTTTATTTTCATCAGCTACTAATTTGGCCATGAATAAGAAATGATCGTATGCTTCTTTTACACTGGGATGCTCTAGTAATTTATCGGCTTCATCTTGCATGGCTTTAACGCCAGTTTCTGCAAGGTCTCTGATGCTGGCAAACTCCAGGCTGAAAAATTCGTCGCCAAATGCGGCCTTCATTTCTTCCCATGCAACACGCTGACGTTCTGTAATAGGATATTCCTTGGGCTTGGCTTCGCTGGCTGCGTGAATTGCCTTACAGATAGCATCTTCGGCTACTCGCCCCGCGGCAATCATAGGAGCATAGGCAGGATCGATCCCATAACGAGTAGACTTGCCACCAGGATAAGACATAATGATGTGACAACCTTTCGGAAAACTATCCAAAAGATCGCTGTCATATTCTGAAATCGGAACATATTTGCGTCCTTCTTTAACGTAATATAGTTTCTTGGTCATCGTAGACTTCCCATTGTTTCTTGTTGTAATTCCAATGACGTGAATCGTAAATTTGTGCTACAAAACTAAAACTGAATAAACCAAACTCTATTTTAAGGCCTGCATGATCCTGACGATGCGTAAATTCTACGCAAGCTTCGGCGATGGCATTACTTCGATAGGCTTGGAATTCCCATGCTTTATATTTGAAGAGTTTTCCTGCCCAAGCATATCCTGGATCAAAACGATCGCTCCACGGATTTTCTACCGTAATACCAAATTTTATCATAGTCTAAATTTAGGATCTTTTCTATCCATTAGACGGAGAATAGTTGGCCATTCTTTTACGCCCATTTCTACTCCATCTGGGCCAGGTAGGCTTTTTCTAAATTCGGGGCTGAAGAAATATTTTGTTTTTTGAATTGCAGCATCAGTAGGAACGAACAAAGGAGTATTACAGGCCTGTGCTTTAAGCTGCCAACGGCAGGCCTGCTCTAAAAAGAACAAGGTATTGAAAGCCTGGGGAATGCCTGTTCCCACAACCAGTAATCCGTGATTCCTTAAAATGATGGAATCATGATTTCCCATGCATTGCATAAACAAATCGATATCTTCGGTACCGATAATATTGCCTGTAAACTCAAAATGAGGAATACCTGCAAACCTCATAGCCGACTGTGTATAAGGAAGAAGACCGCACTCTAACATAGAGATAGGAGTGCCAGCAGGCGAATGTGTATGCAACAGACATTTAATTGTAGGTCGGCGTTCTAGAATAGGTAAATGCTGTAGAAGTGCTTTTCCGAAACTAATGTCATTATGAGGATTAAAGATCGTTTTACCTGCGAAATTAACTTTGATAAAATCTGAAGCTCTAATTTCTTCGTAGGCAACACCAAACGGTGGAACAAGAACATGGTTATCATCTGTCCTGGCAAATAAATGATTATAACCAAATTCTTCGATTTCGAAATACGAAAGCGCCCGGGCGCAAGCCGCAAGATTAACTCTTATGTTCCATTCGCTAGCACTGACTTGTGCTTTTACATCTTTTTCTCTCATAATATAACTCCTGTGTAATTTATTTATAAAATTTTACCCAGGCCCATCCAAATCAGTTGATCTAGTTCTCGTTGATAATCCTGTCCAAGTCGACGCTTTTCATATATAGACTGTAAGAATTCTTTGCCATCGCCGTAGTCGGCGGCACCTGCTCCTCGACTTTCTAGTTCTTCAATCAGATCGTCTGTGTCAAACTCTGCAAGATCAACGTCGACTTCGACTTCTGTGTAAACTGTTTTATACATTATACAAGTTCTCCTGTTTGTGCGTCAAATTTACCGCGGTATACGGCCTGGGCAACCTGTCGCCCTTGATCATTGATCGCTTTTTCATTAAAGCGATTAATATAAGCCTGTGCTTCAAGTGCTGTTTTAAATTCTTTTTCTAGGCGGATCTCTGATACCTTGGCACGGCCTGCTTCCATCGGATGAACTCGAACTAGATACTTGTGTGTAGTTGTCATAACATTACCTTTCAAAATTGTTGAATTAACCTATAAACATTATCTGCATTAGATTTCCAGGAAAAATTAATAATGATTTTATCTTTATCCAAATCGAAACCTATACGTTGGCCACCAAATCCTACCATCCAAAAATCCTTGCTACCGGTAACTTTATTATTAATAAAGAATTGATAACCATATCCGTGGAAATCAGGAGAATTGGCCCATGCTTTTCTAGTAGTAGATTCCCTGAGATACTTTCCCATACATGAATCATGATTATTTTTAATTTGATCTCTAATATAAAGAGCTATCCGAGTCCAGTCTCCAAGACTGGCAAAATAAAAAGAATGCGTTATTTGATTGCCTTCATTATCGACTGCCCAGATAGTGGGGTCTTTCAAACCAACGTTTTCTACGAAAACATTTTTAAAAAAATCTGAAAATTTATTTCCGGTAGCTCCTTTTACTACAAAATAAAGGGAGTCGGTGTCTAGATTATTATAATTCCAGGTTGTGCCGAAGATCGACTTATTATTATCATTATCGTAATTTTTAATCAATGAACGCATTGAAACTGATTGAGTTAACAGGCGATATGTTGCATCACCGTAAGGCTGGCCATTTAAATTACCGGGCACTTGATTACCGCTTGACATAGCTAGTAAACTTTTAATTGTTGCTTTACCTGCTGTGGTACCTTTGAGTTCGCTTGCATACATATCGGCAGTATCTTCTAGGCTAGTTATTTTTCGCTCACATAGAGCATGTCCCACCATTATTGACATGATAGATTTTGCCATCGAAAAACTAACAAACCTGCTGTCTCGATTAGCGCCTTTGCTAGTTCCTTCAAATACTACTGAGCCTTTATCAATTAAAACTAATGCAACATTTTCATCTCGAGACAAATGTAAGGTTGCTAATTTTTGCTGATTTTCAGATGCAGACTTTCTTGGAATCTCTGTTACTTTAGTTGCCGCAGAATATATATTTTTTGTAGCAAGATTTTCTACATTCCTATATATACTTGCCGGGGACGACAAGGGAGGAGAAGACTGCGAATATACAGGAGAAAGGAATAGAATAGTAGAAGCTAAAACTACTCTTTTCATGAAATTACCTTTTCTTTCTTAGAATAATCGCTATAGATCTTATTACCGTTCTTGCGAACTGCATCGACGATGACCTGTGGAGTATGCTCGAACATATCTTTAATACATTCGTAGTCAATGTCTTGTTCAGTTTCGAAAGTATAAATTTCATAACTGCGTTGCATGTTGGCTTTTGCTCGCATAATCATCATGCCAATGTTGAAGGGCATTTTATATGCTTCGCCTTTAAGGCCGGCCATCATTGCATCGCCTTCCATGTCGGTAATGTCAACAAGACATTCGAGACCATTGCAGTCCCACATAGCAAGAAAACGATTGGTCATTGTAGTATCCTTTTATTATCCGAATCTTTGCCTTCGTCTAGATCAATACCTAAGGCCTGAGCCAGCGCATAGGCTTCTTCCTCGCTCATTTCGTCAATATCCACAGGACGAGCACGTTCGAAAAGCTCTCCAGTTTCGATCATACGCTGTAGGTCGGCCATTAGTTGATCGAGCTCTTCTTGGGTGCCATCAAAATTGTCAAAACACCCAGGGGCGAATTCAATTTTAATTTGCTTACGCTCTTCTTCAGTCATATCTTTTGGATCTTTGTCATTCATTTTGATACCTTCTTTTCTTCGGTGTGGTCCTGCGCTAGTTGGCGCAACATACTAGCATGACGATAATCATGCTCTTTCTTGGCTCGCTTCTTATCGTCGCTGATTTTCAGCATACTGTCATATTGACGGGCCCAAGCAACACCGATTATCCAGATCCTAATCTGCTCTAGTGTGCCAGTGAACAGTTCTGCATCGCGAGAATAGATAGGCAGTGCTTCGGCATCCTTAGGCTTAACTCCGGCACGGTCGCTGTAGTCGTCACCGCTCCAGCCGCCGTGCTTGGGATTACAGAGCATTAGACCTAGACGGTCTAGATCTGCTTCCAGCCTGCGAAGTTCTTGAACTGCATGATAGCCTGCCATAATTTCCTCACGCTACATAACAAAGATCATCAAATGTGCGAATGCTTTCGCTACCATCATATTCTTCCACAACGAATCGAGTTCCGGGTTCCATCCACTCTACGCGAACATCTTCGGCTCCACCCATGTAGCCTGTGTAACCCAGTGATTCTGCATAGGCACCTAGGCCTTCTGCGCCATGCGACAATACAAAGTCCACCAGGCGGCTGTCGAACAATATGGCTTCACGTTGTTCAGGATCTGCCCAAGTGCTCCAGCCTGCACCAAAGCCCGGCGAGATCAATACTGCCACTAAGCCTTGGTCATCATAACGTCGTTCAAATTCCATTTCATGCTTCTTGATAACAAAAGTTGTGGAAGTTATTCCACGAACCATTAAACAATTCCTTACCATTATAGGTCTTAACTACGACACGGTCTTCATAGATGTGATACTCGTAGTCTTGTCCACAATCCGTAGACTTAACGCTGTGGATGTAAAATCCGCCAACTTCAGTCTTAAAATGTGCCACCAACTGAGCGGCAAGGCAACCCATACCATTAGCAGTCCGGCGAGTTTCGCCAAGACGAATACCATTCGTCACTGCATCAATTCCATTAAGGAATTCTGCTAGCTCGGCGCCATGGCCTTCGGGGTAGCCGTCGAATTGGCGATAAAGGTTAAGAATAGCTTCGTCATGATCATAAACGAAAGTAAGGCTACGAGTTCCCATGATGTTTCCTTAAGAGTTGATAGTGTTGTAAGGGTCGTAAGTAGATTCAGGTTCTTCCCTAGTCTCAAGGGCATCGTATACCCATCTAAGAGGAACCTTTAGCAGGCGAGCAATCTTAATAGGATGCACACCTTGATCAAGATACTCTGTAATTTCCAAATTGATATCACTCATGCGTGACATAAAAACTCCTTAAGCAGCCTTGGCAAGATAGGATTGAACTTCAGCGCCAGTGACCATGTCACCGTTACGCATAGTATAGACAACACGATAGTTGGCTTGACCACCACCCATCTCCATGTCATACTCTTCGGTCTTGCGCTCAACTTCTTGGCGCATATAACCATATTCACCGTTTTCTACAGTGCGGTTGGCGATCCAACGGCCGCCCTTCCAGTGCAACTCGAAAGGAGTCTCCCAAGGTTCGCAGACAACTGCATCGTTGTCAACGATAGCATAGTCAACAACATACTCTTCAAACATAGGATTGAAGGTGTTGATGAGAGCAGTAAGAGTAGGAATGCCATCCTCCTTAACCTGCATTGCCTGAGCTGGAGTCAGGTTGGGCACAACAAAGGTGTTGCCACCCTTGAACTTCCAATAGGCTTCGTCAGCTGAACCATAGTTCTCGCGCACTTGGGTTTGGATAACAATCTTCATCGCTTGCTCCTTATTACTTACTATACTTCGTATTATACGCTCTGAACCAATTTGTGTCAATTTAGAGCGTATTCAGGGCGGGTTGCAATTCGCGTGTCAGTTCGCGCTCACGTGCATGAGCTTCTGCTTTGCCGCGAATTTTCTCAATGAGTTCGTAAGTGAAAACTTCGGGGCCAAATTCGCGGATGCTAGCACACAGGGCCCAGTCTTTGTTTTCAGTAAGAGCACGACGAACGTGCTTCTGGAAACGAACTTTCAGTGCCTTGTTCATGCTACCCGAGCAAACTGTAACGCCCACGTAGAAGTCACCAGTTACATTGTTGGTAATCACGTAGATTGCGTGATTGCGGTCGGAACGTGTCTTTCTTTTCAGCATGTATGTATTATATAGCCGAACCGATTTTGTGTCAATATTTGGCTCAGGGGCGCAGATTGCTGTCGTTTAAGATTGGCGCGAAGTATCCAGCGAGTTGCAGGACCTAGTAGCCGCCAATCCCCCTTTGCTATTAGCTCAGTTGAACTGCCTTCACACGGTATACAGAGTATATACTAGACAGCATTTTGTGTCAATTACTTTTTGGGAGGTCTCTTACTTTACTAAAAATGTGTAAAGCTCGATTGACATCAAAATTTTTGTGCTTATACATGTAGGCTTTTTTGCGCTCTGCTACTTCTAGAGCTTCCATTAACTTGAACTTCTCATTAATGTTTTTTGTCAGCATAAGAGCAGACTGCATGTCTACAATGTCTAGAGCATACTCTATCCATTTTTCTGTAGCTTTTACTTTGTCATATGGGACTACGTGTTTGCTTTTATTAGTAGAGCTATACTTGTTTACAAAATTGGCTATTGCTAACATACAGTCTCCTTAAAAGACTAATATTAACATATTTTAAAAATTAGTGTCAATTAAACTATTACTAGATACTGGCTCATACTTTAGTATTAGTTTTTGTATTCAATGACAGCAAATGCCGCAACCATTGTGCCTTCGTCGCTGAGTGTAATATGGCACCTGGCTCCAAGGACTTCTACTGATTCGCTGAGTTTATTATAAAAACAAACTGCTGGAGCTCCGGTATGTTGGTTATGTCTAACCTCTATACTCTTCCAGCGAGTGTCTCCGGAGATGCCTGTACCAAATGCCTTGCTTACTGCTTCTTTTACTGCCCAACGTTTAGCTAAAAAGTTGCCATGATTACCATTTAATTTTTGATACTCTTCCCGTTCGTAGTCTGTTAAAATTTTATCTGCTAGTCTATCCATGTGTTGCCGGCTATTGTTAAACCGATCCACGGATGTAATATCCGTACCTATGCCTAGGATCATTTTTTTCCTCTTAGTTTAGTTTGTAATGTTTGATTCTGTATTTTCTGCTTAATACAATTCCGAATTTAGATAGTTCTTCGCGCCATATGAAAAACGTAGGACCGTGTGTCATGTGTTCATGAACTAACCACTCCCATTGATGGACCATTTCGTGTGCCATTGTATAAACGAAAAGTCTTTTACTTAAAAAACTTTTGTTCATTCTAATGATGCATCGTTCATTATCATCTATATTGCCCTGGCACTCACCCCAAAATTTACCAGAATAGACTAGCCTAAAATTAGGCATTTTAAGTTCGTTGTTAAAAACTTGTTTGTTGATATTACGAAATACTTCGCGACAATCAGCAATCGTAGGTCTGAATTTACAGTCAAATTCATCAAAGTTCTGCACCATTCTAAATAGTTTGGTGCGTTCGATTTTACGCTTGGTGTTGGGCATAATTGACCTCCTCCTACTTTCTATTTAGTAGTATAGCACGAAATCAATAGTATGCTTTTATTGTGGAGAAATTGCCAAAAGATTAACTGCTCGTTTAATGAAAAAATCTGTAGCAGCCGCATGAGCAGAAGCCTGCTCTTCTAAAATGGTTGGGAAGTCCGCCGGTGCTAGCTCAATGGTACCATACGTCTCACTACGATCTGTAGTCATTTTAACTCCGTTTTTGGCACAGAGTTTTTTAATGACTGTATTAGTGCTAAGACAAACCATTTGCCCTTTGAGTATTCCGCGTGTTCTGCAATACCTTACTGCACGTTGGATCAGGGCATCGCCGATACCTTGATTTCTATGGGTCTTTAGAACGCTAAATGCCAGCTCCATTTCGCCCTGCAGAGCGATGTGCCCTACTCCTACGAACTCTAGATTCATATTTTCCACGCAGAACAGTATGTGCTTACTGGGATTTTTTTCAAACTCGTCGCAGAGAAGGTCAATGACTTCGTCTTTAACCGGTGCTCCAAATCTAAGAACTCTACTGTCTATATCAAGAGCTTTTAAATGTTTACGATATTTTGGATATTCATACTGCAATACTCTGCGAACCAAATGCATAGTTATTAATAGTTCTTGTTATGATTGCTATTGCGGTATTCTTCCAGTGCTTCGGCCCATGCTACAAAGAAGTCATAGATTGATGTTAGTATTTTCATAGCCATGCCCCTCCATTTCTATGATTCCATTGTTTAACAATGTGATCAATTTCTGCCGCAGATTGTGGATGGCGGCTAGCAACGTATCGCTCTAGATCAGATCTTGTGTCTACTAGGTTTGCAACGATTCTTTGTAAGAATTTCAACATAAATTTTCCTTGATTTTGTCTTGGTATCAGTAGAAACCATATTAGTGTTTCTACTGATGTATTTATGTTGCAATGCAATATTTTTAGGTCTTAGTGCTGAAAATATTCGACCACAATTTCAGCTTGTCTTTTTTAGCCTGTTTGGCTGTGTCTAGTTTAGATTGATCTAGTATACCTTGGTCTAATAGTATATCTACCATTGCTAAGACATCGCCAATTTCATTGGCCAACATCTCAGAATGTAATACGCCGGTTTTGTAATGTGCGCTGTCTAATCCAAACCTTCTGCATTTGCTGACTTCAACGATGACTTCAGCACATTCTTCCTGGAGTATATCCAGGGTTTCTTGGACTCTGGTATCCATTATTCGGACTCTAGGTTAATGTTTAGGGGGTGACCGTTACTGCGAGCAATATATGTGGCTTCATTATGTTTCTGCTCTGCAATTTCGAATGTATAAATTCCAGCAATACCTTTACCTTGTTCGTGAATTTCTAAGGTAATATGATTTGCTCGATCCTGGTCATGATGAAAAACTACTTTTAGTAATTCCGTAACGAAATCTGCCGGCGTGGCATCGTCGTTGTTAAAAATTACTTTATACATGTTGGGCTTTTTAATAACCACGTCTTGTTTTGTTGATTGACTTGCTTCTGCCATTACGCTCATTTTCTATCTTTCAAAAGTATTTATCTTGGGGGGAAGATTCCCCCCAATAAACGACCGTATTACTTGTCGATGCCAACAACTTGAATCTTACGTGGCTTTAGTGCCTCGGGAACGATTCTTGTGATGGCGATTCGAAGAACACCATCCATAATAGATGCATCTCCTACTTGCATATACTCGCCCAGAGTAAGACTCTTTTCAAAGCTACGGAAAGCCAGGCCTCGGTGCAGATATTCTACATCCTCGTTTTCTTCGCGCTTTCGCTCGCCTCGAATGATAAGTTGGTTCTTATCTACTTCCACTTCAATTTCACTCTGAGTGAAACCAGCTACTGCAATTTCTATCTCGTAGTGGTCGTCATCGCGTTTAATGACATTGTAGGGAGGATAACTTTGGTTAGTAACACCGTTAGTAGAAAGTAAACGGTCGAAACCAATAAGTGCTCGATTCAATTGTTGAAGAGCTGTAGTGTCAAATCGTGTTAATGCGTTCATTGTATTCTCCTTTGTTAAGCAAGAACGTTTGGGCCATTTGCCCTGTGTAAGACCCTAATGGCGTCTTACAAATATATTTATACATGAAGATTATTCTTCTGTCAATGAATCATTGGCATGCTGTTTAGCCAAAACCAATAATAGTCTGTATTCGTCATAGGCATTTTTAACCGCAGGACTCTGTGCTCGAATCTCAGCTTCTTCGGCCATAATTTTTTCTAAACGCTCTACTCTGTCTTTCAATTCATTATGATCGGCTTTAGTAGGACTGGTATACAGGTCATCTAAGCCACTCAATGTAATAGTATCCGAAGACGAGTATTGAGTTGTAACAGATCCTGGTAATACCGAAGTAATTTCCTGGGCTAGAATTCCGGTGCTCATATCACTTTCGTTCCACGAAAATTCCGGAGCATCGATCGAAATTATAATAGTGTCGTTACTCGAACCGCCAATGATAGTATCGTTGTTCATTTTAGTATAACTTTTTAGGTAGTGCTTCTGCTTCGCGTCGGCGCTGAGCTCGACGTGTCTGTTGATTCTTAGTCTTGCGACGAGTTACACTGGGCTTTTCGTAAAACTCTTTTTCACGTAGTTCTACTAACTTACCGCTTTCGGTAATTTTCTTTTTAAAAAGTCTCAGTGCTTTTTCAAAGTTATCATTCTGAACGATAACTGTGCTTCCCATTAAAGGTCCTTGTTTTTTACTCATTTTGTCTTACCTTGAAACAATGTTGCAGTTAGTCTGTTGCCTTGCAGTTCACTATTTCCTTCTAGTTTGGCTGCGGGCACTTGACCTAGAATATTATTAATAATGGTTCGACCTTGTTCAGTATTGGCCATTTCTCTGCCACGGAATTTGATGACGATTTTGACTTTATCACCATCGGTTAGCCATTCTTTGATGTGTTTAATTTTCACATCCAAGTCATGCTTATCAATGCCCGGACGAAGTTGAACTTCTTTTATTTCAATTCTATTTTCACGATTCTTTTTGTCAAGATCGCGTTGACGTTTCTGCTGTTCATACTTATACTTACCAACATCTCCTATTTTGCAAACAGGAGGATGGACGCCGCCATTGATCAGGATCAAATCTAGTTCCTGGTCTTCGGCCATATTAAGAGCTTTAAAATATGGAAGAACGCCGCCATTGCTTCCATCTGCGTTGATTAGTCGAATTTCGCGAGCGCGAATTTCGCGGTTAGACAGAACTCTGTTCTCTTGTCTTCTTTCGTTTATTGCCATATACTAGTATTGGTTCCTTGCCTTCAGTTACTGTTTCTTCAGTTATTGTAACCTTGACCACGTTCTCGTTAGCCAAGTCCGGCAAGACAAACTGCGTTTTTAAGAGCACTGATTCCAGCTCTGCTCTAAGGCCACGGGCGCCCAATTTCATTGATATGCACTTTCTTGCAATAGCAAGAGAGGCAGCTGGTTCAATTTCTAAATCAATTCCGTCCATCTTAAACAATGCTTGATATTGGCCAATGATGCTATTCTTTGGCTCAACCATTGCACGGACCATTTGATCTTCTGTAAGTTCTTCTAATACTGCTATTTTAGGCATACGACCTGCTAATTCAGGAATAATGCCCCACTTTATAACGTCTTCATGAATAACTTGGTTAAGATTAGTTTTCTTCTTTTCTGGGTCGCCAGCAAAACCAATGGTGGATTTATTGTTGACTCGTTTATTGATAATTTCTTCCAGGCCCACAAATGCACCGCCTAGAATGAACAAGATGTTTTTGGTGTTAATGGTCAGCATGTCGCCGCCTGGATGTTTACGGCCGCCACTTTGTGGCACACGACATTCTGTACCTTCGATAATTTTAAGTAAGGCTTGTTGAACACCTTCGCCACTAACGTCGCGAGTAATACTGGTGCCTTCGCTCTTACGCCCTTTTTTATCAATCTCGTCGATGTAGATAATACCCTGCTCACAGCGTTCGATATTATTGTCTGCGGCCTGATAGAGTTTGTGGATTACGTTCTCTACGTCTTCGCCCACATAACCAGCCTCAGTTAAACTGGTAGCATCTGTAATAGCAAAAGGAACATCGAGGAATTTGGCAATCGACTTTGCCAGTAATGTTTTACCAGAACCAGTAGGACCAACTAGCAGGACATTACTCTTTTCGATTTCAATATCTGTTTTATTGAACAGTCGCTTATAGTGATTGTAAACTGCTACACTAAGAGATAGTTTAGGATACTCTTGACCAATCACATATTGATCAAGATGTTGAAAGATTTCTCTGGGACTAGGCAGTTTATCTTTGGCTGAAGTTTTTACAACTTCTTCTTTGATAACTTCGTTACAGAGAACGATACATTCATCGCAGATGTAGCCACTAGAGCCGGCTACAAGTTTTTTGACTTCGTTTTGGTTTTTATCGCAAAACGAGCAACGTAGTAATGGTTTAACTTTATCTGTCATTCGCCAACAAAATTTCTAAGCATAGCATGGAGTTGCTCGCTGTTATTAAAGACATTTGCATTAACGCTATTTAACAACATTCTGAGGTCTTTGTCAACTTCTTCTTTGTCCACATAGAACCAAACTCGATTTCCTTGATTGGCTAAGAATGCCAAATTCATTTCAATTGGTTTAGCTTTGCCGACATTTACCATAATAAGATCACTACTGTCTACCATATGGTACAACCATTGCCAATTGTCAGCTGTGGCGTTATCCAAATGGTAAAAAGTCATTGGAACCGTAGGAAACGTTTCTTCCAGATCGTCACTGAGAACTTCTGTCCAATTTTCGTCTGTACCTAATACTGTTATCCTAATCCCCTCTTCTGGTAAGAAGATTGTAGGGGGTGTTATGTAATAATTTTGTGCGTCATCCATTTTTGTTTTTGATTGGGCCCCAGTGTGTAGATTTACTTCTATTTTTCTTAGCTAGCTCTTTGACGATTTTTTTATAGACTTGTTCTAAGCCTTGTTGATCATTATTGTCTATCATTTTTTGAACTTCATTGTCCACTGATATCGGCTTGCCTATTACACCCTGTTCTACTGATTTATCTTCAACTACCGGTTCTGTAGTTTGTGTTATTTCAGTAACTGTATTATTAACTAAATTTACGTTTTCTTCAAGAGGTTTTTTACTCTTTCTTGCCTTTTTTTTAGAGACAGGTTCTTCTTTAACTTCTGGTTCTGGATTGTATACCATTGGTGGATGACTTTGCCATCCTTCGGGATATGTAAAACCTTGAGTTAGATATGGATGAGTTTCAGGTGTGTGAGATTTTTCTTCTATTAATCCCACTTCTTCCACTGTGGCTGTGTTGTTAGTATCGGCACTAACTTTTTCTGCATTATCTGTTTGTGTGTCTGACTGTTCTGTTGGCTTATCAACCATCTGCACGATAGTTTGGTTAGATACAGCTTGATTGCTCGTATCATTAACTTCCTCCTTGGGGGTTTTGTTGGCAGCTTCTTTCCATTCCTTCTGTTTAATAAGAGTTAGGTTAGCAGCAATTAACATTAAAACAGCCAGCGGGTCAAACACTGTAATTAACAATATGATTAACCAACGAACAGCACGTTCTAATAAATTTGTATCAGGATTATCGCCATAGATTAACGCGGCAATATATTTGATAGGACCAACTTCGGCTTCTACTTTACGAACTTCGGCAGCAATAGGGGCACGTTCTGCCTGTAACTTACCTATAGTAGTTTGGGCAGCAGAAATTTCTTTCTGTAATTTAGCACGTTCTGTCTGTTGCTGGCGACGAATCTGAACAGCACGTTCAGCACCTTGTTCGTTAGAACTTCTTGATAGACGCTCATTGACTTGTGCGTCCATTTGAACTAGTGCGGCTCTTGCGGCTTCAATGTTATCGCGTTCGGTTTTAATTTTTTCATCGTAGACAGATATCTTAGCAAGAACGTCTCCGCTGACTAGACTTTGATCACTGTGTGCTTTACTTAAGAATCCAAAGATACCCATGCTGGTAATCAGCATCAATATCAATAAAGCAGAAGTAAAGTATACCCTCATTAATGTAGGTATTACTCCCCAGTATCTATAAAGCCAGCTGGCTACAACAAGTTTTGCCGCTTCTAGACTGCCGCCCATAATTGCCACAGGAATAACCGCGGCACTAAAGACTGCAATTAAACCTATAACACTGTAGTAAGCAGCGATGCCGCTTAGGACTACTGCGATGAAAAATAGTAAAAATGCCATGTCATTTATTTATAGCTCAAGAGTGTTTCTTTTATAATACTTTATAATGGATTATAATACACTTTAATGCCACGAAAAGTCAAGAAATATGGTATGATAAATATTTATCTATGAGTAAAATCCCCGAAGCCAAGGTCTATTGGCATCTAACAGACCAATGTGAAATAGCATGTGATTTCTGTCCTACCAAATACCATGCTAACACTAACAAAAAGACTACAGATCAATATCTAGAAGTTGTCGAAAAATTACAAGCCAGCAGGTATAAACATGCTGAATCAATTCGATGGGTCATTGATGGCGGCGAACCATTGAACTTTCCCGGACTTACTTTGTTACTAAGAAAAATCAAAGAAAAGCCCAGTCATCTAAGACTAGACACCAGTGGACTAAATTCTTGGTTTAACCTTATAGAAACTAAAGAGTTTGTGGACCATTATAAACTAACACACCACCAATGGCAAAACGAAAGCGTTTTAAATTTCATAATTGATTTTTGCCAAGAAAGTAATAAGCAGCTAACTATTATTGTTCCATTAAATCCTGGAAGAATTCATGAAGACAGAGAAAAGGTTCAATCTCTAATATCTCAAGGACTGGACGCCAGAGAAAAAGTTTTATACACAGATGTTAAAGGCGGAGCATTTTGGTCAGGATACAGCAACGTAGATATTAATAGGATCCTAAACAGACCCGACGATTATGTTGAGCCACCGCCACCGCCACCCAAACAAGTATACGTGGATCTTTCAAAACCACCAGAGGATGATTCTCCTAGTTATACGGGACTAGGATGTTATTCCGGGGTTGACCATTTGTATATCAGTCACAAAGGTTATGCTTCTGGCAGTGAGTGTGGCGGCAGGGATATCGGAAATGTATTTGAACCTGGATGGCAAGCACCAGACGGGCCGTTTGCCTGTTGTGTAAACTTTTGTCGTTCTGGTAATGATCGTAAACGACTACGTGTAGGCGTTAAGCTGTAACTATACTTTTAACAGTGTATCCGGCTTGTTCTAAGACAGTTCTTCCGGGAAGAAAACTTAGATCAATTAACACACAATGGATCTGATGTTCGGGTGCAATATTCCAATTTTCAGTTAATAGCTCGCCTGCGGCCTTCAACGTTCCTCCAGTGGCCAGAATGTCATCAATGATCATTACTGGGCCTTTTATGTCGTGGCCCTTAATCATACTCAGACTGGCGGTGCTGTATTCTGTACGATACTCTTTGGTGATTACATCGCCTGGTAACTTACCTGGCTTACGAGCTAGATATAACGGACATTTCAATCTATCAGCAACAGCAGTAGCCCAAATAAATCCACGGGCATCAATGCCTACTATACTTTCAACTTCGTAGTCCGCAGCAATCTTCTGCATCTGTTTAACAGAGTAAGAAAAAACTAATGGTTTTTCTAAAATACTAGTTACATCAAAAAAGTTTACGCCGGGGCTAGGAAAATCCTGAACCGTTCTTACCTCTGACAAAAGATCCATATTGCACTCATGAAAAAAGGACACATCACTGTGTCCTTTTTATTTACTAGCCTAAGTCTAAGGATTAGACCAAGCCAGCAGCCATAGCGCGGTAGCCAGCGGCTACAACAGCACGGCTGGGAGTGCCCAGGCGATACTTGGTGTAGGTATCACCACGAGTATTTGTGCGAGCATTTGCATAGATAGCAAAACCCTGGAAGCGAAGATCGCTAACAGTTGCACGTGGGTTCTTGATGCCAAAACGATGAGTGATTTGGCCAGCGGTGAGTTCTTCACCTTTCTTCAGAGCTTCGAGTAAAGCGCCGGACTTGGTAACAGTCTTAGTTGCGTTCATTTTAAATTTCCTTCAATTTAAGTTCGTCATTGCGTTTGCAATGTAGAGCTATTATTACATAAAAAAACGGTAAGAGCAATAGTGCATCTTACCGTTTTAGTGGTTTATTTTACCAATTATGCTTTTTGGTTAATAAACTCGTTTAGGGTCTTTGCCTTGGCAATAATTTCTGCTTCTGTGGGGAAAGCCTTGAAGGTTGGAGTGGCAGGTAGATCAGTATGTTGAAAACCAGCACTTTCTGCCTTGGCGTGTGCGAAACCAACTCGATTGTTGTAATCGCTCATTACAGCTTCACGCTGTGCATGCCAGTCTTGCTCTAGCATTTCTTTTGCCATCTTGAGTAGTTCAAGACGAATTTCAAATCCATTGGACATGATTATCTCTCTTTCTGTGTGTAAAAATAGCGCATACGTCTAGTGACGCATACGCTATTATATATGTCTACGAATCTAAAGTCTATATATTAGTTTGCCAAGACACGACTAACTGCGGTAATCACGCTGGCAATTCTGCCAATGTCTCGCAACTGCTCTGTTGAGTAACCTTCTTGCTTCAATGTCTCATAATGTGCTTTAACACAGAAATGACACTTACCCACAATACTGGCAGCAAGACTGTATGCTTCAAAGCGACCTTTGGTTGTTCCGCCGTGTGTGCTGATAGCGTTCATACGCAACTGTGCAGGTAAACCAGTTAGATTGGCATCGTCAGCCATTTCTACATAGGGATACCATGTATTGTTCATGGCCATCAAACTGGCAGCGGTTAAGGCAGCATCGGCTTCTTTACGGTCAGCGATCTGACTATGTAACCATGTCCAGAATCCGCTTTTACCTGTGGCAAAAGCAGCGGCCAGTGCAATAGCTTCGGCTTCTTCTACTGGTAATGTTGAACGCTTAATTACTGCATCCAAATTTAATTTTGTATCTTTGGCATATTCAGGAATGCTCTGTTCCTTTAATGCGTCTACCCATGCTGTCATAATGGATCGTCCTCCTCGTCGAACAAACTAAGTTCGTATTTTTCTAATTCTACTTGATACTGTTCTTCAGTCAAGCCGTGCCAACCCATGCACCTACCGTTTGGGCTACGGCCGCAGCCGCAGGCGCCAAACTCTTCGGGATTGTCTTTTACTCTTATTTGCATTATTTTGCCTGCTCCCCTAATAACTTATAACCACGCCCTGTGGGATGAACGCCATCTGCGCTCATATGATCTCGTGGTCGAGGTAATACAGTATCTCCATATTCCTGGGCGATACGAACAATAGCATCATGAGGTATTGGTTTACGATCCTTTCCGGGATCAATCCAAAACACCCGAGTACCTTTTATTGCTTCTCGCATCTTACGCAACTCAAACTCAGTTTTAACACCTTTGTGATCATTAGCACCAAGACTGATGATTACGGTTTTCGCTGGCAAACGGTCTACTGATTTGGCTAGATAATCTTTATTCCATTGCCAGCTATTCCAACCACCCCGAGCATAACTTACGCACTCGGGTCTTGCCATTGACACACCCACTGCGATACTATCGCCGACAATCATACATTCAATCATTTTTAACTCCACTGGCTAATACAATTTTACAAATATGTTCAAGGCGTTCTATATGCTCGAACGCACGCCACGGACTAGTGTCTATGGCTACAACTCCGTGTCCTTTAATACCAACAATGTCATAGGCAATATTACCTTCTTTGTCTAACTTTAATGCACGATGACAAGCATCGGCTAGTTCTTGACTGATCGGTGGCACGTCAGGAACATTCGGAGCCACTTTGGTATAACGGCTAAGTTCTGGAAAGTCGTTGACTATGGTGCTTAAATCGATTCCGGCATGCATGGCCGCAACACAATAAGTAGGATGCAGATGAACCACAACTCTAACATCATCTTTGTGTTGTCCCATTTCTTGTTGTAAACCAAAATGCAATGGTATTTCTCCGCTGGGTTCTAAGGCGCTGCTGATATCCGAGTAAGGCATTTCTTCCCATGCATATAAAAAAGAAGCAGTGCCCCAACCACTGTGGATAGATTTATTGACCTTTATTTTTTTAAACTGATCTGGTTGCATGGTCTGTTTACGCACACCACTAGGCGTGATATAAAAATGATCACGGTCGTGGTGTCGTATACTGACATTACCGTCACGACTGGTAATCCAGTTACGACGATAAGCTTCTACCAGTGTTTCACAAATTGTTTCAAGCATAACTTAAAAAAGCCTCTTTAACTAACGGTTCATTCAGCATCATTTGTATGGCCACAATGACCAAGACGCCGGCACCAACCCAAATCGTTTTAGGCCAACGATTCATAATCTTCATAACCACTGTGCTGCCAAATAAAATAATCGGTACGCTTAATAGCAGACCAAATATAATCAACCACCAATTTCCGCCGGCGGCACCTGCAATAGCAAGAGCATTATCTATTCCCATAACTGCATCGGCCCATACTATGGTTCCCATGGCTCCCCAGAAACTAGTAGCGGCGTTTACTTCTTTATGCTCATCCGAATCTTGTGATACCAGAGTATAGGCGATATACAGTAATGCAATGCCGCCTATAAATCTGAGACCAGGTATCATCAGTAAGTAAGTTAGTGCGGCAACACAGGCGAACCTGACTGCCACAGCACCAAAGGTTCCCCATATAAGAGCCTTCTTGCGTAACTCCGGAGGAAGATTACGACTAGCCATAGCAATGACTAGAGCATTTTCTCCTCCCAAGACAACATCAATTAATACAATGGCACCCAGTGCCCAGATTAATTCAAGCATTATAGAGTCTCGCCGCCGATAGCACGATTACATGGGCATAGTTCGCCAGTTTGTAATGCGTCAAGAATACGCAGAGTTTCGTCTGGGCTACGACCAACGTCTAGGTTGTTGACTGTGACATGCTGAATAACATTGTCTGGATCAACAATGAATGTAGCACGTAGAGCAGCACCTGCTGGTGCATAAAACACACCTAGCTGTTCAGCAAGACTTAGTTCGCCGCGGGCAACATCAGCAAACATCCAACTATTTGTTTTCTTTAGATCTTCGTGGTGTGTGCGCCATGCTAGCTTACAGAACTCATTGTCTGTGCTACCAGTTAGTAGAACAGCATCGCGGTCAGCAAAATCGCCAACCAGCTTGTCATACGCAACGATCTCTGTAGGACATACAAAAGTAAAGTCCTTAGGATAGAATACGATAACTTTCCACTTACCTTGAAAGCTCTGCTCTGTGATTGTTTCGAAAGCATTGTCTGGTGTTAGAGCACCTGGTTTTACGCCTGTTACTGCAAAGGCTGTTAGTTTATCACCTACTGTTTTCATTTGTGTTTCCTTTATAAAAATGAATTATTTTTGTGATTTGCAATTAGGACAAATCAACTCTAGATTCCGCTCTGCATTGTTATGGCTATTGCCATCTCTGTAGTCTACTAGCAAAGGTATTGGTTGTTTTAGATGTTCTGTATTACCGCAGGTTTCGCAACGATGGCCTCGTTCTTGTATCAAATACTTTCGAACATAATCGGGCACCTGTCGCCAAGCCGTTTCGCCTTCATGTTCTTTCCATTCGTTGACTAATAACCGACTGCGGTGTTGTTGTTGACAACTATTATTACAATATTTGTTGGTATAGCTGTGTCCTTTAATAGGATTATTTTTTCCGCAGTTCAAACATGTAAAACAACCTAACATCACTTCCTCTTCTGGTAGAGCACTTTGTAGAGCATCTTGTGTGTATTTAGTGCTCTACATCAGTAATTATACTAGTAGATAATGATTTTTACAACCTTTTGGTGATATTAGTCCAGAAGTTTGATTTCAAATATCCAGCTGTCCATGAAATCACGTTCAGCGTATTCGAAGGGAATATAGAAATAGCCTTTGTCTCCCCAAAGAGGTCCAAAGCTGTTTTTGGCTATAAATTTTTTATTAGGAATATTATAACCTACAAGAGCAACAGAATGTCCACCCATGAGTATATCTTTGGCTGTGGGCATAGTCAGCTCTGATGTTCCGTCCCAACCTAAGCGACTAAAATTAGCATAGGTCTTTATTGCAGATATAACCGGAACATCATTATTCAACGCATCTAGTAAATCTTCAAAGTCTCGACATTTATAGTAACTGCCAATAGTTCTTTTTTTAGCATCCTTGTAACTTTCTTCGGTGGGGTTTATTGAAAACTGACCGGGATTAAAGGGCCAAACAGATTCGGCACATATACCATAATGCTTAACTGCTCTTATAGCATCTTTGATATACACGCCAGCATCTACTATGGGTCGTCGAGACTCAAAAGATCTTGCATTATGATAAACAAACAAGGAGCTTAACTCGGTATACTTGTCAGGATAATCTTTCTTAAGCAATATTTCATAAGCGGAGATTAGAGCTTCACTGGTACAACTTCTTAAGTTTGCCTGATTCCTTACTTTGCCAGAATAGGATCTTAAGTCTGTTGCTTCTTTTAACTCTATATCTTTTTTCTCATAAAGAAAATCTCTGTGGTCACCTTGATCGGCAACCACAGGATAATAATTGATAGAAAAATTATTAAGCATAATTATATCGTAGGAGCTGCTTCAAAGAATTTAGAAGGCTGCTGTTGAATTATACCCTGGGCTAGGTAAGAAGCAAACATCATCAAATTTTCATTGGCTTTATTAATACTGTCGCTAAATTTAACATTGTCTTTTGCTAATTTTGCCTTTGCAGCATCGAGCCATGAACTAGTAATAGTTGCCCAACGTGTTCTTACATTTTCTTTGTTATAGAAAGAATTGTAGTTTCCTAGTAGTTGTGCTAGATCACTGACTGTAAAATTAATCATCCTATCTGATAAAACTTTTGTATCAAAACCTGCCCTAGAAAAAGACAACATCTGCATTTCTAATAAAAGGATAGCTTTTAGCAAATGAGATAATCGTTCGCTAAATTCTGCCGTGTAAAAGGGCCGTATTAAAACACCAATAGACCATAAATCTCTAAATGCATTTTCTTCTGCTGCCGTTAGTGCGTCTTCGGTGCCGTCGGAGGCTGCTAGTAAGTCCTGCATTTTTTTACCGTAAGATTCAAAATAAGAAACTACCGACTGAGTAAATGTTGCTCTGTCAAACTCGGGTGGTTGTCCAGGAGGATACGAATTTGACATTTCATTATTATTGTAAACTTCTGGGGATACTGTATACAGTTCTCCGTTTCCGTTTTCAGGAACTTTATAATACTCGTTGATGATAGTAGTGATTTTCTTTTTACACAAAATTGGTTCCATGATATATTCCTTGTGTTAGCTCTTGCTGATACAAATACTTAAGGTTTCTCCCAAAAAATAAACTAAACATCAGCACTATGTAAACTTGGGTAGTATTTGATTGTATTAAAAAGCATCTAAGTATTTGATGAGATATATGAAATCTCATTAATTAATGATAGGAGTAATATATGGCAGAAATTCTAAACCCAACTGGCATGATGATGAGCGGTGGAGACGGTGGCCTCTTCGGCGGCAATGGCCTAATCGGTGGTTTAATATTAGGTAGCCTTTTACGCAACAACGGCAACCTTTTCGGCAACGATGGTGCAGGTAATGCGGCGGCCGGAGCACTACTACGTAGTCCTCCCGAACAAAGTCAAGCAAATATGGATCTAATGGCCGCAGTAGGTGCTGTGGACAAAGCAGTTGCAGTAAGCACCGCGGCTATGGAAGCTAGTCAGGCTCAGCAGTCAGCTGCTATTACTGGTCAGCTTAACAACGTAGCAGGTTCTTTAGCTGCTCGTGTAGACGGTGTTAAAGATGTCATTAACGGAAACACTGTTGGATTAATGAACATGCTTAACGGTGTTGACAAATCAGTTGCAGCCAGCACAACTACGCTGTTACAAAATATCAACGAAGTTGATAGAAATGTCTTAACTGCACAGAATGTGATCACACAATCTATTTCTGCAGATGGTGACAAGACACGTGCTCTGCTAGTTCAACAGTATGAAGCTGCGTTAAATCGTCAGATTACCGACGCTAACTCACGCATTGTTGCTCTAGAGAATCAGCGTAACTTGGAAGGTATTCAACGCGGTATTGAAATTAATACTACAAACAATATCAACCAAATGCAACAACAGCAACAACAGCAGGCTCAATACGGCCAATTATACAATGCCATTTGGGGTCTAGCGCAATCTATTCGTTCAACCAACGAAGCAATCAACGTTGGTAGCGGTACATTGACTGCTAACCCAGCAAATACTAATACTAATATTAGATAATTGTATAAACAATGGCTAAAATGATGCAGACGCAGACTATTAGGCCAATTGGACCATGGGCGCCTGTGCCCGTGGTCCCATTAATGCCATTTATGCCAACAGATTTTGATGTTGTAAACTATCACTCGGGCTCTCAAGGACCACCGGGTCCGCCTGGGCCACCTGGGCCACCAGGGCCTGCAGGAGCACCGAGTCCGGTTACTGTAACAGAAGTAACCACGGACACTTATACTGCTACCGGCACAGACTATTTTCTCTGCGTTGATCATACCGGTCCGGTAGTTGTTACTTTACCTGCAGGTATTCTCGGTACAGTTTATATTGTCAAAGACTGTAGCGGAAATGCCTCTGTGGCAAATACCATTACCGTGCAGGGCACGGCAGAAAATGTAGATGGCGGAACGTCTACAATTAACACACCGTATGGAAGTTTGACTTTTATTTTCAACGGAACAGAATGGAGCATAGTTTAATGTCGTACACTAATAACCCAACATCAATACTAGCAGGAGCAGGTATTACAGTAACGCCGACTACCGGAGTCGGCAGCAACACAATCACAATTAGTGCTAGTGGCACACAGGTATTGGCTGTCAGAGTTGCGGTGGCCACACCAGACGCGGTGACAAATGCAGACGACATTGTCAGTGTGCAGGTTCCAGGGCCTGTGGCGGTAGCAGTTAACTTGCCTGCAGGTGTAACTGGTCGAATATTTACTATTAAAGATGGGCTCGGTCTTGCAGCCCCTGCAACTCCAATAACCATTACTCCGGCAGCTGGCACCATTGACGGCGCCGCTACAGCAACAATTAATGCACCCTATGGATCACTAACTTTGGTCTATACCGGTGTTGAATGGCAATTGATCTAATGTTATGGCCTATAATCGTCCGCCCCAGGTAGTATTGGCAGGAATTGCTCTAAAGCAAAGTCCTCCACCCACTGTAGTCCAACCTGCAGGTATTGTTCCTGTAATACTAGATGCTGATATAGCAACGAAGACATCGTTGGGTGTAGTTCAAGTAGGAAACGGTATTGATGTAACGCCCGAGGGCGTTATCAGTGTTAGCAGTCCGGCGTCTGGCTGTAACACTATTTTAGTGGGGGAAGATTATGAATGTGAGAGTGATGATTGCTATATTGGCGTTAATAGTGTTGGACCGGTTACTATATCACTTCCCGTGGATATATCAGATGGTCATCAGATAGTAATTAAGGCAGAGATGGGGGCACCTATTGGCAATAGAAAAGTGACCCTTGTTACATTAGACGGATCTCTAATCGACGATTCTCCGTCATTCGTATTAACTGTTCCTTATGAAAGCGTTCATGTAATACGTAGAGGTTTTGCTTGGCACATTATATAAAGGATAACCTATGTCTTATCTAAGTCAGCCCACTTCACTTACAGACTATGGTGTTGTGAAAATAGGTGATTTTATCGAAGTCACTGATGGAATTATTAGTCTACAACAAGATGTTAGTCCCACTGCTGATGTTAATTTTAATACGGTGGATGCAGATGAATTATATGATAATAATAATCGAGTAGTTACCAGCGTCAGTGCTAGTGCTGATTTAGGCATTAGTATCATTTCTCCAATAACTACAGGACCAAGTGCTTCTTTTACTGTGAAAAATACCGGAGTTCTAAGTTTAACTGCGGGCGCCGGCATTGCCATCGATCAAAGCACAGGCAATATCACAATCAGTAGTTTTGGTGCAGATTTAATCAGTGTCACTGGTGTTACTGCAAACTATACTGCTAGTATAACAGACGAATATATCGGTGTTAGCAGTGCCAGTGCTGTTACTATTACATTGCCACTGGGCGTAGACGGCAGAGTTTATTCTATTAAAGATGAATACGGTCAAGGCAGCGGTAAGATCACCATCCAACCACAAGTTGGTCAAAAAATAGACAGTAAAATAAATTATGTCATAAGTGTTCCTTACCAGTGCGTTTCCTGCGTTTTTAGAGCAGGAAACTGGTGGATAATGTAATTTACTTTGTCAGTGCCAGCTGAGTTCTGTTTCTTACACACAGGGCTCGCATAACGGCACTGACATGTATTTTTACTGTGCTTTCGCTGATCTTTAAGACCTGCGCTATTTGCTTGTTAGTGAGCCCTCGTCTGGCAATTAGGTCATAGACCTGTTTCTGTCTGGCAGTTAGGTGTATGTCTTTAAACTTGGGTTGCTCTTTATTACCAACCAATTGATCTATAATATGTTTGGGCCAAGAACGACCTGTTGTTAGAAACGAATTAACTGACATCATCATTTCCTTCAACCCATAAGAAACTATACTGGGAAATACATTTATAGAATTTTTCTGTAACTGTTTTATTTCCTCAGCAGCGGTAGTTGTGCATACTGCTACTGCGATTGTAGGTTTATTTGTTCTGTCATTAAACTTTATCAGTGTGTCTGTCATTAACAAAAACTCGTCCAACGATCCATATTTCCTTATAAGATCATTGGCCGCAATAATCAGTATAGGATCTTCGCTTAGAACTACACTCAGGTCTTTGAAAGACTCACATAATACCATTTCTACTGGCCAGTCGGCAAAATCACTTTTGTCGATCCCCGTCATTTTCAATTTTTCAACAAGATTATGACTGAACGAAACTATTTTTGGTTTCTTCGAATTCATGACTTTTTTCCTCCGTAAGCATTATCTAATACTTACAATATAGTCTAATCTATTATTTGTATTTTTAGTATGATGTGTGCTTCAGTATTAGATTACACTAATTTAAACAATTTGTCTACCAAAAATATAAAAGTCATAATGGTCAATATAGCCAATAAAAAAGGCTGCTAGTGCAGCCTTTTTTGTGCTAATATCGAATTAGAAACGATGTGTTAGACCAACACCAATACTCTTGACGTCAGTTGCCGCATCTACATTACGATAAGCAACAGTTACAGCGGTACGCTTGCTAAAGTTGTAGTCAGCGCCTACAGCATAAGCCTTAACGTCACGGTTTGTTTCACCGTAGCTGGCTTTAGCAGTTACGCGACCAAAGTCACGACTTACACCAACTGTATTACCTTTACTGTTTACAGCACCTTGCGTGTCACTGTGAACCAGAGCGATAGTATTGCCTGCAAGTTTAGTATTCAAACCTACAACCATGGTCTTCTCTGTGCCTTGTTCAAAATGAGATACTGTACCGTTAACATTTAACAGTCGACCTGAAATAGCCACGACGCTGGCATCCTCTCCCGGACCGTTCATAGAACGCTCATAGGCTAGACTAGCACCTTTACCTAGAGATACGTTAGTGAATACTGCATCACCGAAACGTAGACCGCGTAGGTTGTGAACATCGCCTGCAATACTTCCGTATAATGTACCGAATACATCGTTATTGGTAATTGCTAGGAAATGACTATGCACATTTCGACCTAGGTCAACACTACCAAACTTGTTGGCAAGACCAACGGTAGACTGACGGTCGCCTAGGCGAGTGCCATCGCCATCAATGGTGTTGCCACGCAATGATGTTTCTACGGTAGCACGAGCTGTTAGGCCGCCTGCCAACCTTTCATTGACAGATACAGCAATATTGCTAGTTGGTTCAGTAACCAACTGAGTGGTGCCGGCAGCGCCATTAGTTTTGGTGTTATCAACGAATTGACTTACCTTGCCTGTTACTGCTACTTGAGCACTAGCAATACCTACTAGACCCATCAATAATGTTGCCATTACAATTTTTTTCATGTTTTTTCCTTCCTTTTTCATGAAAGGGATTTCTCCCTTAGATTAGTATATAGTTAGCGTTTTCACTAACTTGTCTGTAAGAAAAAGGGGCCGAAGCCCCTTTTGGTTATTTCTGTTACGAGGTATTTCCTACCCTAAGCGGAGTTTAGGCCGCTAATGCAAAACTTTCGTCATTTGCAGTTACTTTTTTGCTTCTTCGGCCAGGTTCCCCCAACCCTACGGTTTTCACATTACCGTGCTCTCCACTCTCTTACTCTTTGCCCTGTCGAAACCATGACTGGCCCATCAGAAGCATACTTGTGTCAGTTTCTTAAACTGTGGGCTCCTGTGTCCCTTTATTACTTTTGCAAATATGCTTTTGGTGGACCAGGCGGGAGTCGAAC
>JACCEE010318386.1_pt1 | contig 39647 bp, 45 predicted proteins | sample 7449931 | NCBI WGS metagenome assembly JACCEE01 (sample SAMN15323457, study PRJNA562643) | freshwater metagenome | isolation source: river surface water | place: USA:Blue River Watershed | collected 2017-08-19 | reverse complement strand
TGCAGCGCGGTGATTTTTTACTGAGGTATGACGAGGAAGACGATTTTGGACGACCCGATTCAGCCTTCATCGTCTGCACCTTTTGGTGGATTCTTGCCCTAGCTAATGTCGGTGAAACAACGCGTGCGCGAAAACTATTTGAAAACATACTTCGCTGTCGAAATCATCTCGGCCTACTGTCAGAAGATGTATCAATTGATGGCAGTGAACTGTGGGGGAATTTTCCTCAAACCTACAGCATGGTAGGTCTCATTCAATGTGCGACTCGCTTATCTATTCCATGGGAAAAAGCGTACTAGTACATCTGTCATACATTATTCCCATTCATCTTGCTCATAAAGCGACAACTATTTTAATAACTCCTACCTAGAATTGATGAAATTTCCTGTTACGTGAACACAGGGATGAATTCACCTGCTCGGTGACGACCTTCATCATTTCAAGGGGAGTTTTATGCATAAGTTATTTCCAGCGTTACTGCTGGGTAGTACATTTCTTTTTCCTATCGCATCTCAGGCAGAGGGCTCATATGTCAAATTAGGAGTAGGTGAATCGACGTATGCGGGCATTCCAAGTACGACAGGTCTTCCTATTAATTCGAATAGAACATCCACGGGCGGTTTCATCGCGTATGGTCGATCAATTGCCCCAAATTTTGCGGCTGAAATTGGTTATATTGATTTTGGCGCTGCTGATAAGAAAACTAGTCTATTTGGCGGCGATCTAGTTATCCTCGATCAACTTAAAACACAGTCATTTTATGTGGCGGGCGTAGGTGATGTGCCACTCTCAACCTTGGTGTCATTCCAAGGCAAGTTGGGTATGGTTATGCATCACACGAATACCTATCTTAGCCTTCCACCATTCTTAACCGAAAAAACAACGGTCAATAAAACGCGAGCCTTAGTTGGCGCTGGCTTCAAATTTAAGTTCTCCAAAGAAATTTCTGGTGTAGTGGAATACACCTACTTTGGTACGGTGGTCGATGGGTCAGAACTTTCAATGCTCTCGGCGGGATTGCTCTACCACTTCTAAAAGTTTTTTCACTGAGCTTTTTTGTGAATTTGCTTTCGTCGCAATCTGTCTATCTAAGTAAAACAAGAGTGTTGGGCAAATTACGTCTTATTTAAGCAACCTCGATTTGATTTCTAGGGTGATGCCTTCGTAGAATCGCGCCAGTAATTAGAGAGTCTCATAAAAGCATGAATGATTTTTCTAATGAGACTTTCTAAGAACGGTCTTTGCACACGTGTTATTGAGTTTGATTTACTTTTAAAGAGGAACTACGCATGAAAAATTCATTGATAGCTGCTTTGCTAGGATGTGTGTTAGCAGCTCCCCTGTTTGCTCACGCTGAAGATAGTTACGTATCTGTAAGTGTTGGAAATTCAAAATATGATTTGTCCGATATGGATAAAACCGCTACAGGTGTTGGCATTGCCTATGGCCAGTCAATCACGGATATGGTGGGCTATGAAGTAGGTTATGTACATTTTGGTGAAGTAAAACCAATTGATACTAAGCTTAATGCTCAGTCTTTTTATCTGGCAGGTGTTGGTACTTATCCTTTGAATGAAGCATTTTCGGTTTATGGCAAATTAGGTGCCACGGTCAATCACTACTCCGGTAATGGAAACAGCGAAACAAAAGTTCTCCCAATGTTAGGTGCTGGCTTGGGCTATAAATTTACAAAAGAATGGTCTGCTGGACTTGAGTATGTTTATTTTGGTGAATACGAAAGTTTAACAATGAGCATGTGGTCAGCCAATCTGCGTTATCACTTCTGATCAACGTAAGACGAGTTGACGGATCAAGTAAAAAGGCTGCGGTTACGCAGCCTTTTTTATTGCTCGTTGCGAGCGGAATTAGAGATGAAATCGCTACTGTCCAATACTTATGATTTTTGGCGCAACTCGTTTATGGCTTGTTTTAAAGCGCTGGCAATCGCTGGATCGGCCGGTGTGTGTCCACCACGCTCTACCCAGCGCAGCTCGGCATGCGGCATTTCTTTGGCTAGCCGCAGTGCATTTTCTGGTGGGCAGATCAAATCATGGGTTCCATGGATTAGCACAGTAGGAATACTGCTAAGTGTGTTTGCGAGGGCGAGTAAATCGGCCTCGCTAGTAAAACAGCCATTTGATAAGTAGTGAGCTTGTAATCGGTACTTTGCGAGCGTGCGGGTCGGTACGGGTGATGAATCGTTGCCTCTAGGTTTTGATGTAAGTTTACCTGCCATCGCTTGCATGACCGCATCTTCATAACGACTCCAGCGTGCCGCCGCATCTTCAGCGTTTTGCTGTGAACCGTGTAGTAATTTGTGCGACAGCGTTGCCAACACATTGCTTTGCTCGTTGTCTGCCCAGCCCTGCGTAAGGTCAGCCCATGCTTGCGGCACCATGGCGCATAGCGATTGAAAAAACCAGGTCATCTCGCGCGGACTGGTTAAAAAACTACCGCGCAATATCAGGGAATTCACGCGCGAGGTATGCGCACCCGCATACAACAACGCGAGAGTCGCTCCCCACGAGCCACCGACTACCATCCAATTATCAATACCCAGATGAGTACGGATTAATTCAATATCGGCGACCAGTTGATGGCTATCATTGTGTGTGATGTCGCCGTGTGGAGTTGATTGCCCCGCACCGCGTTGATCAAATAGCACCACGCGTTGATGATCGAGATCGAACCAGTCAAGCACCGTCGGTTGCGTGCCGCTACCTGGGCCGCCGTGCAGCACCACTGCAGCAGGTGCGTTGGGTTTGCCAAACTGCGCCAGATATAGGCTGTGGCCATCACCGGTAGAAAAATGTTGCTGGTCGAAGGCGCTGGTAGGCATGGATTGTTTGCGCAGTGTTCAGGCTAGAATGGCTTTAATTAAAAACATATGAGGTCGGTCGCGACAGCGTCCTGAACTCTTAAAAAATAGCGCTGAATGACGGAAATTCACCGTTTTCAGAGCAAGTAAGAGGAGACAATTATGCCTGTAACGCCTTCCATCCGTATATTCATAGCTTCCATTACGGCGCTAATCGATTCATTTGAGCTCGTTGATGGAGTGATTTTCCCTCGCGCTTCATACTGAGTTTTTGCAGTAAAGAGTAAGTAAGTTTTTATTTAATCCTCCTGAAAATCATGAAAATTCTTGTCCTTGGTTCTGCGGCGGGCGGCGGTTTCCCGCAATGGAATTGCAATTGCGCCAATTGTGCGGGTGTGCGTAACGGCACAATTAATGCCAAATCACGTACTCAGTCATCGATTGCGGTGTCTGCTAACGGTACAGACTGGGTGTTGATTAATGCCTCGCCAGATATCCTTTTTCAACTGCGCTCCAATCCGGCGTTGCAACCAGCGCGAGCGATTCGCGATTCGGGTATTGCTGCGGTGATGGTGATGGATGCACAAATTGATCACATCACCGGCTTACTCATGCTGCGCGAAGGGAAAAAGAAATTGAATCTGTACTGCACAGATTCAGTTTGGGATGATCTGAATCACGGCCTGCCCTTAGCAAAAGTTCTGTCGCATTACTGTGGTGTTGAGCACCACGAGATCAAAGGCTTATCAGATGATAAAACGCGCTTTGATGCGATTGAAGTGCCTGCAGTAGCAGGAATTCGTTTTCATCCTATGCCATTAAAAAGCAAAGCACCGCCATATTCGCCGCATCGCGCTAATCCGCAACCGGGCGATAACAATGGTTTGTTGATTGAAAATACCGAGACCGGTAAAACCTTGTTCTATGCGCCAGGTTTGGGTGAGATTGAACCGCACGTACTTGAAGCGATGAAAAAAGCAGATTGCGTTTTAGTGGATGGCACAGTGTGGACTGGTGATGAAATGATTACTCTGGGTCTGACGCAAAAAACTGCCGCTGATATGGGGCATCTGCAGCTTTCAGGCGCTGGTGGCATGATAGAAGTGTTAGATGGTGTGGGTACGCGAAGAAAAATACTTATCCACATCAACAACACTAACCCTATTTTGAATGAAGACTCGCCGCAACGCGCACAGCTCGCGAATCACGGTATCGAAGTCGCTTACGATGGTATGGAGATCACACTATGAACGCACCCGTCACTATGAAAGAAACTATGCCTTGGAGTCGCGAAGAGTTTGAAGCTCAGTTACGCGCCAAAGGTAAAAATTATCATATCAATCATCCTTTCAATGTGCGCATGAATGAAGGCACATTAACGCCCGATCAAATCCGTGGTTGGGTGATTAATCGCTTTTACTATCAAGTGATGATACCGGTCAAAGACGCAGCGATTCTGTCGAACTGTCCAGATCGAGAAGTGCGTCGTAAATGGATAGAGCGCATTCATGATCATGATGGCTATGGCGATAAGCCCGGCGGCATCGAAGCATGGACGCGCTTGGGTGAGGCGACTGGCTTGTCGAGAGAAGAGTTATGGTCGTTAAAAAAAGTACAGCCGGGTGTGAAGTTTGCGGTTGATGCTTATGTTAATTTTGCGCGTAGCAAGCCGTGGCAAGAGGCTGTCTGTTCATCATTAACAGAGATGTTTGCGCCAAAGATTCATAAAGATCGCTTGGCAAATTGGCCGACGCATTACCCATGGGTTAAAGAAGAAGGTTTGGCTTACTTTCGCAGCCGCGTCATTCTTGCCGAGCGTGATGTCGAGCATGGTTTGCAAGTAACGCTAGATTATTTCACCACGCGCGAGCAGCAAGAGCGTGCATTGGAAATTTTGCAATTCAAGCTCGACGTGCTGTGGCAAATCTCTGATGCGATTGAAAAAGCTTACCCGTGAATCATCCAGAAAATACCTATGACTGATTTAACCGCAAAACCTAAACTGGCACGACTGTTTCGCATGCAGTACGAAGAAGCACAGGAGGCGTATGTGCTGCTCTATCCTGAAGGAATGGTGAAATTGAATCAAAGCGCCTCTGAAATTTTAAAGCGTTGTGATGGTGAGCGCGATGTACAAGCTATCATTGCGGACATTGAGCAGTCATTTAATGCCACAGGCTTAGAAAAAGATGTGACTGGATTTCTTGAAATTGCTATCGAGCGAGGCTGGATTGTCTGATTTATCTGTAAACAAACAAATACCGCCACCCCTATGGTTGCTGGCGGAGATAACCTATCGTTGCCCACTCCATTGTGTGTTCTGCTACAACCCGTTGAATTATGCGGAAGATAAAAAAGAACTCACCACTGATCAGTGGAAAGATGTGTTACGTCAGGCGCGCAAAATGGGTGCAGCGCAATTAGGTTTTTCAGGTGGTGAGCCTTTGGTGCGCGATGATCTAGAAGAATTGATTGGTGAGGCACATCAGCTAGGCTATTACACCAACTTGATTACATCGGGTGTGGGTTTAACTGAAGAGCGCATATCAAAAATGAAGGCGCTGGGACTCGATCATATTCAACTCTCATTTCAAGATTCAACGAAAGAGATGAATGATTTTCTCTCCAGTACAAAAACCTTTGATCTGAAAAATCGTGTTGCTAAGCTCATCAAAAAATACGATTACCCTATGGTGCTGAATGTAGTTTTGCATCGCTACAATTTAGATCATATCGGCCGTATCATCGAGATGGCGGTAGAGATGGGTGTGGAATATCTCGAACTGGCCAATACTCAGTATTACGCTTGGGCGCATGTTAATCGTGATCAGTTGATGCCATCGCGCGAGCAGCTAGAGCGCGCCGAAGCCGTTGTCAATGAATACCGCGCTAAATTAGGTAATAAATTACGCCTACTGTTTGTGGTTCCTGATTATTTCGAAGATAAACCGAAGGCCTGCATGAATGGCTGGGGCTCGGTATTTTTAGCGGTAGCAGCGGATGGTTCGGCGTTACCTTGCCATGCAGCGAAAACGCTTCCAGGATTAAAATTTCCGAACGTTGCTGAAGAAAAGTTAGATGACATTTGGTATCGCAGCGATGCATTTAATCGTTATCGCGGCTTTGAATGGATGAAAGAGCCATGCCGTAGTTGCGCCGATAAAGAAAAAGATTTTGGTGGCTGCCGTTGTCAGGCGTATGCATTACTGGGCGACGCTGAAGCAGCCGATCCCGTTTGTGGCAAATCGCCGCATCATGATGATGTGAAAAAAATCGTGTTGCATGCGCGCACCGCTGCTGCGCAAGAGAAGCCTTTGATTTACAGGAATGATGCTAATTCAGTTAAGTACGCAACCATCCCAATACGAGATGCGCGCGATACAGTGATTTGATTGCAGTGAGCTATAGATAAAAAGGCGGATTATCATCCGCCTTTTTTATTGAGCTTTGCTATCGTGATTCAGGAATGTGAATCAGGAATGTGAATCAGCCATAAATTTTTCATATCCCCGTGCGCGTAGTTCACACGCAGGGCACTCACCACAGCCATATCCCCATGCATGCAAGGTACCGCGCTCGCCCAAATAGCACGTATGCGTTTCTGTACGAATCAATTCGATGAGTGCAGTGCCGCCTAATTTATCGGCGAGTGACCAAGTGGCAGATTTATCCAGCCACATTAAAGGCGTTTCTAGACGTAGGGTTGATTGCATACCCAATTGCAAAGCGTTTTCAAGAGCCTGCAAAGTATCGTTGCGGCAGTCGGGATATCCCGAATAATCCGTTTCACACATGCCACCTACTAGCGTATTGATACCACGACGATAAGCGAGTGCGGCTGCCACAGTTATAAACAATAAATTTCGACCGGGCACGAAGGTGTTTGGCAAGCCGTTGTCTTGCATAGCGATTTTCGTGTCGCTGGTTAATGCCGTATCCGAGATTTCACTCAATACGCCCAGATCGAGCATGTGATCAATGCCCAGTCGGGTATTCCAATCTGGATTGAGCTGTCGTAGTGCGTTACTAACGATAGGTCTGCGGTCAAGTTCAATGCGGTGCCGTTGTCCGTAGTTAAAACCTACGGTCTCTACATGTTCGTAATGTGAAAGAGCCCAAGCAAGGCAGGTTGCCGAGTCTTGTCCACCAGAAAAAAGTACCAGCGCAGAGTTACTCACTTCTTTTGTATCCTTTCCAGCGTCTGCTCAATCGTATCGCCATTCGCTTCTGAGAAGCGTATACGAACGGGCAACCAATCCATACTTTGCGCTAGCCAGATATCAACTTTGGGTGCATTGGAATGCTCAGCAGGGAGATGCACTAAATGAAGACTATCGACCTCGCCCAGCGCGGTGCGTAAGCGTTGTTTGCCGTCAACGGTAAACGTCCAGCTTTCACCGCCTCGATGTCCAATCACGAAAAACTTCCATGGTGAACCATCATTAAACCGTGTCGGTGTTGCTCTGACCATGGAGATTAGCTGCCACAGTACGCTGATACGATCTTGTTCTCCACCTTCGAGTTTTAGTGCCGCCGTATCACCAGGAAAAATAATGCTACCTGCCTGACGATCGAAATTCACCGTAGTAGGATCTTTGCGAAATCGCTTGGAATAAAAACTGGTAGGCAGTAAGTTGCGGCGCTCAATACTTCCTTCGCTTCGCTCTGAGAGTAGTAATCCAATCAATGGACTGCGTGTGTCAAATTGCAGACGATACCTGGGTGAATTGAATTGCCAGTCTATCGTGCCATTACCCTCAAGCGATAGGCCGTGTAGGTCGGCACGAATAAGGTATTCCAATTTAGCCGAAGGGGGTGGATTAATTTTTTCTTGAGCATGAGTGAAGGTAGCAAACCCCAACCACAAAAAACTCACTAATGTTGATAGTAATAATTTTTTTTTCATTTAAGCACTACTTCTTTTGAATTTTTTCTAATGTCATGGTGAGGTTTGCACCAGCGCGATTGGCATACATTATTTTGACTGGATACCATTCTTTGTCAGGTGAGAGCCATAAATCAATTTGGTAATCAAAACTACTTACTGTGGGTGTTAATGAAAAATGCCAAGCGCTGATAGTTCCGTCTGTCAGCGTCAGGCTTTCTTTGCCACTCACTTGTACACGCCAACGGTCAGCGGCCTTACTGCCTGCTATGACGGCTTCAAACATCAGACCTGGCTCTAATTTAGTAGGATCGCCATGTGCTATTCCCACCAGTTGCCAGATCACGCTACCTCGATCTTGTTCTCCACCTTGTATTTCATAAGTATGAGTCGAAGCAGAAAAACTAATAGTTTTACGCTCACGTACAAAATGCGTTTGCGTCGCTGATTTGCCTATGCGTTTTTCGAAATACAGGTCAGGCAGTATGCCAGCTTTAGTGAGCTGCCCGCTGCTTTGGTAGTTAAGTAGCGACAGTAGTAATGCACTAGCTTCACCTTTGATGGTGTAACTTTGTCCATCGTGTTGCCATGCGATGTTGCCGCTACCGGATAGGCTGCGCGTCCCTTGAGCGGCTAAGGCGCTGTAACGTAATTCGGCTGACGGCGGAAAGCTGACTTGTTCGAATAAAAAAGGCGACGCATTGGCTTTGAGTGTCGTCGCGGCTTCAGGTTCAGTTTTTTTCTCTGGCGTGTCATTCGACAAGCTGGAATTTACCGGTGTCGTGGTTGCCGTTACATTTCCATCCGTGCGAGCCTGAGTGGTGGATTCGTTGTTGGGAACACTGTTGGCACTGTTGGTCGTATCCGCGAGGGGTGCTGTTGTAGCAGCAGGAGGTACTTCTTGCACGGTGGCGGTTTCTGGAGTAACCGGTGTTGGTGCGACGGGAGAAATTTTTTTAGGTGCTTCAGGCGAGGGTCGCGCAGGAACGGATGGCGTTGGCGCACGTAACGATATCTCTACCGGCTCATTATCGGCGTCGAGTAGCCGCATAAATTCTAGGCTGTCTTGCGCCCACTGTATAAGTAAAAGATGGGCTATAACAATCATCACGATGACCCCGAGCGGGATCCAGAGCTTTCGATTTGGCGGCCAGAGTGACGACAGTGAAGAGCGCATTCCCATAGTGTTAGTGTAATGCGATCACTGGTGATACGTTAGTGTTGGTAACAGTTTTAAACATATAGCAGTAAGGCTTAAGGTCTTTGAGGCGCATCTCTTAGGGTAAGAATTTGGGGTGCCTGACGTCACCAATCTGATACTCTCTGAATATCGAAGCCAACCAGCCGTCTAGTTTGGCTGATAACTAACGTAGTCGGGAGAGCTCATGTCAGACAATCAATTCGGCGCGCCAGGAGCGGGTTCGATGAATGATACCTTGGAGTTTGTTCGAAATTTCTGGGGTTCGATGAAAGTTCCCGGGATGACTATGCCTTCTATGTCCCCCGATGATTTAAATAAACAGATCGCTGATCTCAAGGCGGTCGAGTCGTGGCTGCAGATGAACATGAACATGTTACGCGGCACGATACAAACGCTAGAAGTACAAAGCGCCACACTGACTGCGCTGCAGTCTATGAGCGAGAGTTTTGCTAAAGCGACTAGCCCTGCAGCAGCGGAACCCAAAGCGGACAAGCAGGCATCAAACACTGCATCGGCCAGTAACAATGAGGCCTTCGATAAAATGCCGAGTCCGTCTGACTTTGCGGCGCATATGGCTAACCCGACCGCTTGGTGGAATACGGTTCAGCAAAACTTCTCTCAAGCGGTGAATCAAGCGATGGCGCCTGAGCATAAGACATCGGGCAACACTTCTGCAGCCGCAAAAAAAACGGCGCCCAGAAAGCGCAAAGCTCCGACTAAAAAATAAAGTTTTTTAGTTACGTGCCATGCGCTTTAGGCCGCGCATGAGCGCTCCAAGCACGGGCAGTTTTTCGTAGAGCTCTTCTGCAGCATCCCAGTAGTCGCGATGAAATTCTACGCGCCCATCATTAGCAAATCGGAGGTGGGTGGCGCCGCGTATACATTGTTCATCAGCCGAAAATCGCTTCATACGAAATAAAAAATCCCAGGTTAAAAATGCCTGTTCTTCTTGAAGTATATGGCCTGTCACTACAAATCGTGGCCCGTCGACCTGGGTGAACATGTGAGTAAAGATAGAGGCTATTTTATCGATGCCACGAACTTCATTGAAGGGGTCTTTGAAATAGGCATCGTCGGTATAAAAACGATCGAAATGATTCACGCTATCGAGCGTGATGTGATTAAAAAAATGAATCAGTGCTGTTAGATGTTCCTGGTGATTCATAAGCCAGTCACCTTATGTATGAGATAAAAATACCAGCGATAGGGTAGTAGTCGTGCCAAGCGTAACCAATTAGTGAAACGCTTAGGAAAGTGAATGTGAAACTGCCCACGCTCCATGCCCGATAGAATTTCACGCGCCGCTTCGTCTGCACTGATCAAACCCGGCATAACAAAATCATTATTGGCCGTAGCAGGGGTTTTTACAAAGCCTGGGTTGATCAGATAGACCGCATTGCCACGTCGACTCAAATCAAAGTACAGCGACTCACATAGATTGATTAATGCAGCTTTACTTGGGCCATATACCAGCGCTTTCGGTAAGCCAGAAAAACCTGCAACCGAGGAGACTATGCCTATGCCGCCATAGCTTTGCTTAAGTAAAGTCGGCAGCACGACATCAATACAATTAAAAGTACCGCGTAGATTGATATCCAGTACCTGATTAACAACAACCATGTCGATAGAATCTGCTCGCATTTCGTTGTAGACACCAGCGACGATGAGAACGATATCGATACCACCCCATGCTGAGAGCAGATGCTCATGAGCTTTTTGCACATCTGCATGCTGAGTGATATCTAAGGGTAGCACTAGCGCCTGCAAATTATTGTCAGCCAGCGTTTGTAACGCCGAGGTATTTCGAGCTGACAAAGCAACCCGTGCACCTTTAGAGAGAAGTAATGTAGCTGTCGCTGCACCAATACCGGTTGAAGCGCCGATCACCCAGACGCGCGCACCTTTCCAATGGCGTATGCGTGGGTTCATCGCACCGCCGCGATCAACAAAGGCTGTTGCCGGCGCACTTGACGTCATTACTGCGGCCTCTTGTGAAAGGATAGGGTCACTTCACCCAAACGAAAACCGAACTTACTCATCACGGCACGGTTGAGCATGACTTGATCATCCATCAAATACATCCAGTCATCAAAATTCACGTTATAAACTTTTCCATCGACAGGCAAAGCTAAAACATAGTTCCAGTTCAATGCATTACCGCCTACTTGTCCATTGGCTTCGCCGACCACATCATCAGCGGTGCCGATATATTTTCCATCGGCCATTTTCTTCAAGGTCCAAACGCGTTTTTGTTTGGTGCCATCGGAATAGGTGAAGTCTTCATCCAGCGTGCCGGTATCACCTTGCCAGCTGCAATGAATCACGACCTTAAAACGCTTGATGACTTTGCCTGAGCGATCTTGAAACATACCCCAGGCATCAACCGTTCCATTGAAGTAGGTTTGCAGATCAAGTTTTGGAGTTTCTGAAGCGTATTCCGAGGGCGTCATAGTGGTTCCGCAACTAGTTAGTAATACCGCGATACAGAGAAACACTGTTCGCATCCATAGGTTGATCATGCGTATTCATCCTCTCAAAGTAGCGTTTCATCATCATTACACTTCTCTTAACGGGGCACGCCACAAAAGCGCAGCAGCAGCCAATTTCAGCGCGCATGGCAACAGCGCATAGGTGATGCCGAGTGCGAATAAGCCCGATTCAGTTGGATGACCCGGTGTATACCCTAGGTAGTCAAGCAGCGGTAAGGCAATACCTGCGGCAAGTGCGAGATTCATTTTCGTCATCCAATTCCACAGGCCGAAGTAGGCACCTTCGCGTTGTCCGCTGTGTCCTGCAGATCCAATCACTCCGGCCAGCAAGGCGGGTGGTAAGGCGAGATCAGCGCCTAGTGCAGCACCAGAAAAAATACATATCGCTGCGAATGAATACAACGCGCCTGCGGCAAGCTGCCAAGCCCAAACAAATACTATTACCGAGAGCAGCATCGATAGTAGCCATGCACGTGCTTCACCTATGCGTTTGCTAAGCGTCGCCCATAGCGGTAACGCGAGAGCGGCAGCTGCGAAATATATAACCAGGAACAGACCTGCATACGGTGCTAACTGCAAACGATCGGTAGCAAAAAATAAAAATAACGTAGCCGGTATGGCGGCCGCGATGCCACTAACAGCAAACACCCCGAGTAACCAGCGAAATTTTGTGCTTTTTAGTGGCACGATCAGGGCGCGCCAATTTTCATTGACTGATGTAATGGTGTGAGCGCGTGGCGCATGACGAATAAGCAGCCAAGCGGTGAAGGAGAGTGCGAAAACAAAAGTCATGGATAACGCACTCATGCCAACCAGAGCCGGTACGGCGGCGGCGATCATCACGCCGACTAATCCGAAGCCTTCGCGAAATGCAGTTAGACGTGCTCGCTCGCCACGCAGTTGAGTCAAACTCGCGCCCCAGCTATTGTGAGCGATGGTGGCTAAGCTAAATCCCAGATACACCAAGCCAAGGCTGCCAGCAAACCACGCACTCAAGGTAGCAATATCACTAGCGATGTTCGCGGGTGGATGAAATAGCGCAAGGTAACCCGTGACAAGCAAAGGCAATGACATCAACACAAAACCTGCGTAACCGCGCGTAGCAGAAGAGCGGTCCATCCAATATCCCAGAAGCGGATCTGAAAATGCGTCTAACAATCGCGCAACTAATAAAATCGTTCCGACTAAGGTGAGCGATAAACCAAAACTTCCTGCATATAGTGCGGGTGCTTGCACGTAAACCGGCATGGCTACCATTGCAAGGGGTAAGCCAAACAGCCCATAACTTAGCAGCGCTTTGCTTGTTAGATTAGGGGCGTGGATGACATCGACGCGGGTTTCAAGCGCCATGTGGGGACTTAATTTTTTTGTAAAGTGAATTGAAACAGATCGATGCTACCGGCACGGAAGCCGGCTTCGCAGTAGGCAAGATAAAATTTCCAGGTGCGAATGAATCGTTCATCAAATCCTTGAGCTTGTACAGCGGGTAAGGCCTCCTCGAAAGCCTGATCCCATAAATGTAAGGTGCGTGCATAGTCCAATCCGAACGCTAATTCATTCACTACGCTTAAGCCATGACGTTGCGCATGTGCTCTGAAAATTGATGGCGAAGGCAGCATCCCACCAGGAAAAATATACTGCTGAATAAAGTCAGTTCCCTTGCGGTAGCGCTCGAACAAATCATCGGCTATCGTGATCGTTTGTACACACGCTTTTCCACCTGTTTTGAGATTTTTTGCGATGCAGGCGAAGTAGCTATCCCAATATTCTTCACCGACAGCTTCAAACATCTCAATCGAGGCGATGCCATCGAATTCACCTTCGGTATCGCGATAGTCTTGCAGTCGCAATTCGGTTCGTTGACTGACACCGGCATCGTGTAAACGTTGTTGCGCGAAGGCTAGCTGTTCTGTGGACAAGGTCAGCCCAGTGATATGCGCCCCATTTCTCGCTGCGAGTTCGGCAAAGCCACCCCAGCCACAACCAATTTCAAGAATATGACTGCCGGCATTTCCATTAATTTCAGAAAATATGCGCTCGTATTTTGCGTGTTGAGCTTGTTGCAGTGTGAATTCCGGTTGCGCAAATAATGCGCTGGAATAGGTCATTGAAGGGTCGAGCCACAAGGTATAAAAGCTATTCCCGATATCGTAGTGCGCATGAATATTGCGCCGACTACCCGCACGCGAATTACGATTAAAAAGATGTTTGATGCGATATAGCAAACTACCCCACCAGCTTCCATAGATCGCTGATTCAAGCGCTTTGCGATTGTGGATGAATAGCTCAATTAATTGTGCAAGATTATCTGTGTGCCACTCGCCTTGCAGATAGCTTTCAGCAAATCCAATATCGCCTGAACGTATCGCGGCTAAACAAGGCTCCCAACTTTTCAGTGACAGAGTTACTGTTGGGTCTTCGTTACCAAATTTAAGTAGTTTCCCGTCGGGGCATTCCAGTTTCAAGCTGCCATGCTCAAGTCGCGACAACATACGCAGCAGTAATTGAACTTGTGCGGGCACCTTGCCATTAACAGCAGACTGTTCTGAAGTAGCTTCGTTGAGCGAGAGGGATGGTGAGGAGGGCTTGTTCATCGGCTCAGTGGTGTGGGTGGTGGAAGGGGTTTACGAAAAAACGGTACGCGCTTAGTAAACAGTTTAAGTGCTTGCCAGTGAATGCGACCAATGACACCTATGGTCATGAGTGGATAGCGAAAAAAAGCGTTTGCAGCGCTGCGTGTAGTTAGTGGCTCTAAGCGTCCTGAAATGCTAGTCAGTAGCAGCGGGCCGTCATTGTCGTGATAATCAATTCTAGCGACGACGCATTCTTTATCTTTATTGCTAAGCTTTTTTGTGGTGCGCATAAAGCGAAAACGGTAGCTACCTTCAACTGCGCAGAAGGGCGACACATGGAAAACTTTTTTTGACGAGAGTGGTACTCCCCATGGCATTTCGGATCCGGTATCTAGCAGATAGAAATGCCGTTCACCGAAGGTATTGTTCACTTCGCACACAATCGCGCGCAGCGCACCATCACTGCGATGACAAAACCAAAAAGAGACAGGATTAAACACATAGCCGAGCACACGCGGAAATGCTTGCAGCCAAATCTCACCATCGGCATCGTGGATATTTTCAGACCTTAGTAGACTATCTATCCATGACAATAAAGGCGTTCTTCCATCGCCGTGATCACGATCGTAAAACGACATCAAATTGAATCGATTACGCGAACACACGCCATTGGAAAAAGTGGCGCCACCCAAAGTTCTTAGGGGGAGCATCAGCGTGAACACGTTATAACTGAATGTATTCCCAGCAGGTCGTAAGCGACTATGCCTTACGAGACCGGTACTGATAAATGGCTGGTGAGTCAGTATTTGCATATCAGGCATTGAGCGCTCGCTCGGTGATAGTGCGTGCTACTTGCAGACCTGATTTATGACCATCTTCATGGAATCCATAGCCAGTCCAGGCGCCTGCATACCAAGTATTTCGTTTTCCTTGAATGGCAGGCAGTGCGTGCTGAGCAGCGATAGCCTCTGCATCGAAAACCGGATGCGCATAATTAAACTCGCCGATGATTTTTTTTGGGTCAATGCGCGATACGGGATTGAGCGTGACGATAACGGCTTGTTTAAACGGCAGCGGTTGAAGCTTGTTGAGTAAATAGTGAACGCAAACACGCGGCTCAGGTGTACCCGCTGTTTCGTAATTCCATGCGGACCAAGCTTTTTCCAGCGTTGGTAGGCACGCTGTATCTGTATGCAAAATAGCGTGATTAGGTTGATATCGAACGGCCGAGAGAATACGTTTCTCGTCGTCGGTGTCGTCAGAGAGCATCGCGAGATTTTGATCACTGTGCGCTGCCATAACGACATGTTCGAATATCTTGGTTCCGATGGCCGTTTCTATTCGTATTTCTGGCGTACCCATGCCAATGCGCGTGACTGAACGAACCGGTGTATTTAAAAACGTGTGCGCAATAGTAGGCAGTATTTTTTGTACGTAGTGCTTTGCTCCGCCGGTGACGGTACGCCACTGCGGGCGATTGGTAATTTGTATCAAGCCATGATTGCTACAAAAACGCACAAAGGTGGCTAAAGGAAAAGCTAACATTTGCTCTGTCGGACACGACCAAATGCAACCGGCCATGGGCAGCAAATACCAGTGGCGGAATTCGGAGCTGTAATGGTGACGATCAAGGAAATCGCCCACTGACATGGATTCGAGCATGCCATCGGTTTTAGCCATCGCCGTGGTTTGTCGATTGAAGCGAATGATATCTTTCAGCATTCGCAAAAACGGCCGATTAAAAAGATTACGTCGTTGAGCAAATACGGTGTCGAGATCAGCGCCAGCCCATTCCAGCGTGCGGCCATCGGGCAGTGGAATTTTTACCGCAAATGACATGTCGCTGGCTGCAGTCTCGACATTTAATTCATCAAATAGGCGTATCAGGTTCGGGTAGGTGCGGTGATTAAATACTAGAAAGCCTGTATCTACACCATGAGTGATGCCATCAAAAGTGACATCGACGGTGTTGGTATGCCCGCCAAAGTAGGAGCCCGCTTCGAACAATGAAACTTCATGGCCGTCGCGTGAAAGCTGCCATGCAGCGGACAGCCCCGAAATACCTGAACCTATAACGGCGACTTTCATGCGTAATCCAAACCATGCGAAATGTAGAAGTACTCAAACTGCATGTTGCTCGGGGCGTTACTAGAAAGCCCAGCTTGAGTTCATCATAAATAAAAAAGCAGCGACGCCGGTCAGGGAGAAATACAAATGGGGGAAGATCGCCCTTACGTGGCCACCGAACTTATCGGGAGGCGTCGCAGCAAAAAACTGGTTCAACAGCGAAATTGCTTAGGTTCGCAAATGCTCGTATGAATTTATTGACTCGCAAGCGCTTTTTCAAGAGCACTGATAAACGCCTTTTCATCAGGGCGCGTGCTGCTGCCAAAACTAGCAGCTAACTTTCCATCGCGGTCGATTAAGTATTTGTTGAAATTCCATCCTGGGGATTTTGCGCCCGCTTTGATCAATCCTGCGAACATAGGATTTGCTTCTTTGCCTTTGACAGATGATTTCGCGAACATGGGAAATTTAACGCCATAGGTGTTGTAGCAAAAATCGGCTATTTCTTTATTGTTTCCTGGTTCCTGACTGAAGTCATTTGATGGGAAGCCCAGAATAACCAAACCTTTGTCCTTGTAATTCGCATACAGTTTTTCTAAACCTTCGTATTGCGAGGTAAATCCGCAATAGCTTGCAGTGTTAACCACCAGCGTGACTTTTCCGGCGTACTGACACAGGTTTTGAGGCGCATCGTCTTGCAAACGATTGAATTTGTGATTCAGCAGTGTCGGACACTCTTCCGCTGCAGCGGCAGTGGGTGCCAGCGTGCAGGCAGCGGCCAGCATTAAAAGGATAGTCGTCGCTTGCGCTTTTGCTAATAATTTAGTCATATTCGATCTATACCGGGAGGTTTTAACTTAAACTGATGAGTCATTCTAGCGTATTCTAGGCATTTTGGTGCAAGGCATAGTGAGGGCGAAAATACGTTTTAATTTTTGAAATTTCGTGTGCGTTGGGTCTAGCCCTTTTGGGCATTTTTCACCTGCAAAAGTTCGTGCAATAGCCGTGTTTGATTAGAGAATTCAATGCGTAACCTGATAGTGGTGCTGGGCGACCAGCTGAATTTCGATAGCCCTGCCTTAGAAAACTTCGATCCGGCTCAGGATTGTGTCCTGATGATAGAGGCGGTGGGGGAAGCCAAGTATGTCTGGTCGCACAAGGCGCGTATTGCGCTTTTTCTGTCGGCTATGCGTCATTTTGCTAATCAGTTGGCCGCGCGTGGCTGGCCGTTTGATTACATTCAACTGGATGATCCTCATCCTCCAAGTTTTGCAGAGCGATTATCGATGGCTTTGCAGCGCCATCGGCCGGAAACCGTGCGTGTTGTTGAGCCGGGTGAGTGGCGAATGCAAGAGTTGATTCGCGAGACGTGCGGCCAGGAAAACATCGCACTGCGCATGATGGATGACACGCATTTTTTGTGTAGTCGACCTGAATTTACAGACTGGGCCAAAGGAAAAAAAGAGCTGCGTCTAGAATTTTTCTATCGCGTGATGCGCAAACGTTTCAATGTGTTGATGGCGAATGATGAGCCCGTCGGCGGTCAATGGAATTTTGATGAAGATAACCGCAGCGCTTATCCCAAACGCACAGGGCCAGGTGCAATACCAGAGCCGGCTTTTTTTACTCCCGATGCGGTGACGGAACAAGTGATTCAGTTAGTCGAAAAATTCTTCCCAGATCACCCCGGACAACTGAAAAACTTTGCCTGGCCAGTGACTCGTGAGCAGGCCTTACATGCCTTGGATGTCTTCGTCGATACGCGGTTGGTCTCGTTTGGTCAGTATCAAGATGCGATGTGGACCAATACGCCGCTGGGTTGGCATTCACTACTTTCAGCGGCACTGAATTTGCATTTGCTAAATCCGCGCGAGGTAATAGCAGCCGTTGAGCAGGCTTACCATCAGCATAGGGTTAGTCTGGGAAGTGCGGAGGGATTTATTCGTCAAGTGCTGGGATGGCGTGAATTTATTCGTGGTGTGTATTGGTTAGATATGCCGCGTTTAAAAGAGGCCAATCACTATCAAGCCGAGCACGATTTGCCTGCGTGGTTTTGGACCGGCGAGACAGATATGGCGTGTATGCGCGACAGCCTGCAACAAACCTTGGAGTGGGGCTATGCCCATCACATACAAAGGCTGATGGTCATAGGAAATTTTGCAACGCTGGCGCAGCTATCACCACAACAGGTCGGTGACTGGTTTTTAGCGATTTATGTCGATGCGATTGAATGGGTGGAGCTGCCCAACACGGCCGGCATGGCATTGCATGCCTGCGGTAGTCGATTTACCAGTAAGCCGTATGTGGCAAGCGGCGCTTATATAGGCCGCCAGAGTAATTACTGCGCTTCGTGCAAATACGATCCTAAACTGCGTGCGGGTGATAAGGCGTGCCCTTACACCACGTTGTACTGGGATTTTATTGATCGTCATGAAGCGACCTTATCGTCTAATCCGCGTACCGCGTTAATGACAAAGAATTTACAAAAATTAGATACTGATGAGCGCGGTCGAGTGAAACAGCATGCCCAGAAGATATTGGGTGCGCTCAATGAGCTTTAGGCTGGCCATCGTTTTGACTCAAGCGTTATTGCCAAAAAGCTCACTTACTATCAAAGTCAGTGCCTCCTTACTTGATTGCCCAGATTTTTTAAGCCATATTCGCAATTGAACTGTCACTCTTTGTTGGTAAACTTCTCACATTCAACAAAACTAGCTATCACTTACACATGTTGTATCCCGAACTCTTTCGCTCACTAGAGCAAGTACGCTGGAACATGGAAAAAGACATTCCATGGGATCAGTTCGATGCGGCTCAACTATCAGATGAGCAAGCGCAAACCATACGGATGAACGCTATTACCGAATGGGCCGCCTTGCCAGCGACCGAGATGTTTTTACGCGATAACCGACACGACAGCGATTTTTCTGCATTCATGTCCGTGTGGTTTTTCGAAGAGCAAAAACATTCATTAGTGTTGATGGAGTATTTGCGACGGTTTCGCCCGGAGTTGGTACCGACAGAAGAAGAGCTACACAACGTACGTTTTGAGTTTGATCCAGCGCCACCGCTAGAGACGTTGATGCTGCATTTTTGCGGTGAAGTACGCTTGAATCATTGGTATCGCTGTGCAGCGGAATGGCATACAGAGCCCGTCATTAAACACATTTATAAAATCATCAGCCAAGATGAAGCGCGTCATGGTGGAGCGTACTTGCGCTACATGAAAAAAGCGCTGCAAGAATCGGGGGATACCGCACGAGCGGCATTCGCCAAGATTGGCGTATTGATGGCATCTGCACGCCGCACAGAGAAGCCCTTGCATCCCACGAATTTACATGTGAACCAAGCGCTGTATCCCAACGATACGATACAAAGCCGTTTGCCAGATCCTGATTGGTTAGAGGGTTGGCTGGATAAGCAAATACAGTTTGATGGTGAGTGGGAAAAGAAAGTGATCGATCGCATACTCCACAATCTTTCACTGTTGTTTGAGCGTTCGTTTGAGTCCGTTCAGGATTTGAACCGCTACCGAAAAGAGGCCACCGCCAGGCTGGCACCGCAAGCTAGCCCAGCGGTCTAATTATTTAATGTTTGTGTTCTTCGTGACCATGGCCGCTGCCATGCTTGCTGTGAGCGGCCATATCCATCACTTCGACGGATACCTCAACCGCGCCCGCTTTGCGAAAATTCAGCGTCATCGGGAATTTGTCACCAGCTTTTAGGGATTTTTTCAGTCCAAATAGCATCACGTGGGGACCTTGACCGGGTTTCATGCTGATCGAGTTTTCGGCTTTGAGTTCGACGCTGTCGACCGTGCGCATCTTCATCACATCGCCTTCCATACTCATCGTATGTAGTTCGACACGCTCAGCGATGGCTGTGCTTGCCGACACTAAAGCATCATCGGACTTACCTTTATTTGCGATCTGCAGAAATGCTGCGCTGTTAGGCATGTTGCCCGTGGAGGCGCGAGCATGGGCATGTTCAATCACGAGATCACCGGCCTTAATGGCGTGGGCTTGAACGCTGCCTATTAGCAGTAATGTGGAAAACCCGACGATGAATTGTTTAACCATGATGAATTCCTAATATGAATAGCGTTTGAAAAAAATAAAATTATAAGTCTGCCGGGGTAAGTAGTTCAGGTTTATTCAGCGACCACCTGCAAAGTCATTTTGTCGCCAAGCTTCATAGACAGTGATAGCAACTGAATTCGATAAATTAAGGCTGCGATTGTCGGGTCGCATAGGTAATCGTATGCGCTGATCATGTGGGAAAGAGTCGCGTAATTGCGGGTCTAGCCCGCGTGTTTCCGAGCCAAACACAAACACATCGCCGGGTTGAAAACGCGTGCTGGAAAAGAGTGCTGAGCCATGTGTGGTGAGAATAAAAATGCGCAATGGGTCAGGTTTGGCGCTCGCCATAAAGCCTGACCAATTCGCGTGTACTTGCATGTCGGCGTACTCGTGATAATCCAATCCGGCGCGGCGCATTTTTGCATCATCCAAAGGAAAGCCTAAAGGTTCGATCAGATGCAGCATGGTTCCTGTGTTAGCGCACAAGCGAATGATATTGCCTGTGTTGGGAGGGATTTCTGGCTCGACTAGTACGACGTGAAACACTGTGTTCTCCGCGAAAAATTTCAACGCACCGGTGTTCGTGCAACGACAAAATTGGTTACGTGAGTGGCGCCGTGTCGCTTGAGGCAATGGGCTAATTCATTCAGGGTATGACCCGTAGTCATCACATCATCAACCAGCAGGATGCGCTTGCCGATGATGAGTTGGCTGTTTTGTACCGCGAATGCGTTCCGCATGTTAACCCGCCTTTGATCCATAGGCAGGGAGGCCTGAGTTTGAGTATGTTTAACACGCAGACAAACATGGGTGGCCAAAGGCAGCTTGCAGTGATGTGCAAATGCGCGTGCTATTTCCAACGATTGATTAAAACCCCGTTCGGCAAGTCGTTCTAGCGATAGCGGAACAGGGATGATCAGATCACTCGAGTGAGGTGGTGTCGGTAGTTCACTCAACAGCCGACCAAATGCTTTGGCTAGCGGAAGTTTTGCGTGAAATTTTAAAGCTTGCAGTAACTGATCTACCGGTGGTGCATAGTCGGTGGCCGCAATCGTTAAATCAAATGCCGGTGGATGCGTTAAGCAGTTACCGCACTGTAGTGAATAGCTTAATTCGGATAATCGAATCGCACAGCGCGTGCAACGTGTACAGCGCGTAGCGTGCGAGTCACCATAGTTGTTGCAACACGTGCCGCAAAGTGCATCACGGCTTTTTCTGCCGCACAAAACACACTGGCTAGGTAGCAGTTCATCCAACATTTGCAACGCGAATTGCCCTAGGCGGCGTATTGGGTTTAGCGGAGTTTTAGGTATTTGCATACGAGATGAGGATGAAGTCGGTGAAGAAAGATGCCCTGCGGTACACTGGCACCTTACTTCTTCCGCATCTGATGTTTTCACTTTGATGCATTCCATGCCGCATAAATCTCACGACAATCAAATCAGCGCACCGATTTCTGTGGCGCGCGTGCAGCGACTTTTTGCACAGCCGCTGCGTTGTGAACCATCGCAATTTCTGCGTCGAGAAATCTCGGGCCGCATGTTTGAGCGACTGTCGCTGATTAAAATTCAACCTGAACGCGTGCTCGATGCCGGTTGTGGTGAGGGTGATGATTTGATGGCGCTGGCCCAGGCTTTCCCAGCAGCAGAGCTGTTCGGTGTTGATGTTTCGCCCAACATGCTGCATACAGCGCGTGACCGCGGCAAACAGTCCTATTCACTGATGAGCAAGTTGCTCGGTCGCTGGAAATTACCTTCTTTCCAGCGCTCGCCTATCAATCTCACGTGTGCAGAATTCAGTGAGCTACCGTTGGCAGCAGCGAGTGTGAATTTGCTGTGGTCGAATCTGGCTTTGCACTGGCATCCTCAGCCGCATAAAGTGATTAGAGAATGGGCTAGGGTGATGCGTGTTGATGGTTTGTTGATGTTTAGCGCCTTTGGACCGGATACGTTTTTGCAGTTGAAAGAAGCCTACGCCAGCTTAGGTATTCGTCCTCCCGTGTTGCCATTTGTTGATTTGCATGATTACGGCGATATGTTGGTTGAAGCTGGTTTTGCCGATCCCGTCATGGATATGGAAAAGCTGAATATCACCTATTCATCAGCCGATAAATTACTTTCCGATGTGAGAGCGTTTGGGGGTAATCCAATGCTAGAAAGGGCTAACGGACTGACCGGCCGAGAGCGCTGGAATGCCTTGCGTAACGCGCTAAAACAGCAAAAGGGTGCTGATGACCAAATTTCACTAACGGTTGAAGTGATTTACGGACATGCGTTTCTTCCCAGCCCAAAAAAGACCCGCTCTGGGGAGTCCATCATTCATTTTCAAGATAGGAAAATATAGACCGTTAGTTTGAAACAAGACTGATGAGTCGAGACATAATATGGCGGGTATATTACTTGGCTGCATTTATGCTTTTGCCTTATACTCCTCGGGCTTTAATTGGCCCTATTGCAAGCATTTACAGGTCTGGGTGCGCTGACATGCCTAAGCTGGAGTGGATTTCTAAGAAAAATTGCTCGATCACGCCGAAGCAGTTGTTGAAAGCGTATTTGGCCTTATGTTCAGCATCATTTCTGGTTGCAGTGTATTTTGTAATGCATGGCGCTTGGGTGATTTTGATATTTGCAGTAGTAGAAATGATGGCAGTGGGTTGTGCGTTCGTTTATTGCGGACGTCACGCGGGCGACAAAGAATCAGTCGTTCTCGGTGATGAAGGATTGGTCGTTGAATTGGTGGAGGCAGAGCGCGTTCACCAGATTCGAATGGATCCAAGACGCACGCGAATCGAGATACCTGCGCTGCGACATCGTTTGATTGCACTAGAAGCGAATGGTGATCGGATTGAAGTGGGTCGATTTCTGACCGAGCGCAAGCGGCACCAGTTTGCACACGAATTACGCCGGGGGTTGATGGATTACCGATCTACTCCCGCAGCAGTTTGAACCGTTATTAAAAAACAGAATTTCAATCAGGCTTTTGAGGACCTTATGAAACACGCGAAGCGCCTACTCTCCTCGCTCTTGATGGCAACTGGACTTTTTATGTCTGGTTCCTCGTTTGCAGTCAACGACATGGCGGGTGGACCGGCAGTGCATCAGTTGAATTTCCAGACGCCCGTCACTGCTATTGCAACCGACATCTATGAGCTTCATGTTTGGATGATTGTTATTTGCGTAGTGATCTTTCTTGCCGTTTTTGGGGTGATGTTTTACTCCATTCTCAAGCACCGTAAATCGCTAGGTTACAAGGCAGCTAATTTCCACGAGAGTACGACGGTGGAGATTGCGTGGACAGTGGTGCCATTCATTATTGTGATTTTGATGGCTTTGCCAGCGACAAAAACGGTGGTGGCGATGAAGGACACATCCAACGCTGACATCACGATCAAAGCAACAGGTATGCAATGGAAGTGGGGTTACGACTACCTCAAAGGCGAAGGCGAAGGCGTTGCATTCCTTTCTGCGCTAGCGACTCCTCGTGAACAGGTTCGCGGCGAAGCGCCCAAAGGCGAAAACTATCTGTTGGAAGTCGACAATCCTTTAGTCGTTCCAGTGAACAAAAAAATCCGTATCGTAACCACCGCCAATGACGTGATTCATGCGTGGGGTGTACCGGCATTCGGCGTGAAACAAGATGCGATTCCGGGTTTTGTACGTGACACATGGTTTAAAGCAGAAAAGATTGGTACCTATCGTGGTAACTGCTATGAATTGTGCGGTAAAGAGCATGCGTTCATGCCTATCGTTGTGAATGTCGTGAGCGAGCAAGATTACGCTGCGTGGGTCGTTGAAAAGAAAAAATCCATGGCTGCTAACGCTGATGATCCAAACAAGACATGGACCGTCGCAGACTTAAGTGCGCGTGGTGAAAAAGTGTACGCAGCTAATTGTGTCGCTTGTCATCAAGCCACTGGTAAGGGCGTTCCTGGCGCATTCCCTGCGTTGGACGGATCGCAAGTCGTCAATGGTATGCAAGAAGGACAGATCGCGATTTTGTTGAACGGAAAAAATGCTATGCCTGCATGGAAAGCGACCTTGTCCGACACCGAGATCGCTGCTGTTATTACCTACACTCGGAATAGCTGGAATAACAAAGCATCCGACAATATTGTTCAACCAGCCGAAGTGCTGGCTGCGCGCAAGTAATCGAGAAATCAGGAGAAACAGATGAGCACAATGGATCACGCCCACGGTCACGCTGACGATCACGCGCACGACGATCATCATCCGCATGGATGGCGTCGCTGGTTGTACGCGACCAATCACAAAGATATCGGTACGCTGTATCTATGGTTTTCTTTCGCCATGCTGCTAACAGGTGGTGTGTTGGCACTCGGTATTCGTGCCGAGTTGTTTAAACCAGGCTTGCAGTTGTTTCAGCCGGAGTTTTTCAATCAGTTGACTACGATGCACGGTTTGATCATGGTGTTTGGTGCGATCATGCCGGCCTTCGTTGGTTTTGCTAACTGGATGATTCCACTCCAGATCGGCGCGGCAGATATGGCCTTTGCGCGAATGAATAACTTCTCATTCTGGCTGTTACCACCGGCGGCGATTTTGCTGGTGTCTTCGTTCCTAATGCCTGGCGGCGCCACAGCAGCCGGCTGGACTCTGTATGCACCGTTGAGCACTCAGATGGGTATCGGTATGGACATGGGTATTTTCGCCATGCACATCATGGGTGCCTCGTCCATTATGGGTTCGATCAACATCGTGACAACGATTCTGAACATGCGCGCTCCTGGCATGACGTTGATGAAGATGCCAATGTTCGCATGGACATGGTTGATCACTGCGTATCTGTTGATCGCTGTGATGCCGGTGTTAGCTGGCGCAATCACGATGACACTGACAGATCGTCATTTTGGTACGTCGTTCTTCAATGCTGCCGGCGGCGGTGATCCTGTGATGTACCAGCATATTTTCTGGTTCTTCGGTCACCCCGAGGTTTACATCATGATTTTGCCTGCGTTCGGTATCGTTTCTCAGATCATTCCAGCGTTCGCTCGTAAGCCGCTGTTTGGTTACGAGTCGATGGTATATGCGACATCGTCCATCGCGATTTTGTCGTTCATCGTTTGGGCGCATCACATGTTTGCAACCGGTATGCCGGTGACAAGCCAGCTGTTCTTCATGTACGCAACCATGCTGATCGCTGTGCCAACAGGCGTGAAAGTGTTTAACTGGATCGCAACGATGTGGCAAGGTTCAATGACCTTTGAAACACCGATGCTGTGGGCCGTTGGTTTTATTTTCGTGTTCACCATGGGCGGCTTTACTGGTTTGATCTGCGCGATTACTCCGGTTGATATTCAGCTGCAAGATACGTATTACGTGGTGGCGCACTTCCACTATGTGTTAGTTGCTGGTTCCTTGTTTGCACTGTTCGCCGGTTTTTATTACTGGGGTCCGAAGTGGACAGGCTTCATGTACAACGAAACACGCGGCAAGATTCATTTCTGGGCTTCCTTAGTAACTTTTAACGTTACCTTCTTCCCTATGCACTTCTTGGGCTTAGCAGGTATGCCACGTCGCTATGCTGACTACGCAGCTCAATTCACCGACTTCAACATGATTGCTTCAATCGGTGCATTTGGATTCGGTCTGTCGCAGGTGTACTTCTTGTTCTTCGTCGTCCTGCCATCTATTCGTGGCGGTGAAAAAGCGGCGGATAAGCCATGGGAGGGTGCGGAAGGTTTGGAGTGGACGGTGCCAAGTCCTGCACCATTCCATACGTTTGAAACTCCACCAACGTTCAAGTAATCACGGATTCCGGCAGCGTGTGCTGCCGGTGTCGTTTATGAGTGGTGTTCGCCGTAAGGGTCGTTATGTCTGAGCAAAGTAATTCAAGTGATTTAGGAAATGCAGGTAATTCACGAAACCTGCGTACAGCGTTGATCCTGTTATCAGTGGCGGTCGTTTTTTTTGTGGGCGTAATCCTCAAGCATTCGTTGCTGCGTTGATTTATGACGGTAACTGAAGAGGCGCCTGGCCAGCGTCGCCAACGGCGTAATCTACGCATGTTGGGCAAGCTGGCAGTCGTGGTTTTGGTGATGTTTGGTTTTGGTTACTCGCTGGTGCCTCTGTACAAAAAGATTTGCGAGCTAACCGGTATCAATGTGCTCGCGGTGCAGGAAACAGTGAATGTAAAACCTGCGAATACGCAGGTAGACACCAGCAGAATGATTACGGTGGAATTCGACGCGAATACCACCGGCCCTTGGCGGTTTAAGCCACTGGTGAGCAGTATTCAAGTACACCCCGGTGAGATGGCTCAGGTGGTGTACGAAGTGGTCAACACGCAGGGCAGGGCGATGGAAGCGCAGGCGATTCCTAGTTATGCTCCGCAAGAAGCCGCAGCGCATTTTCGTAAGTTGGAATGTTTTTGCTTCAAACAGCAAACGCTGGCGCCGAATGAAGTTAGACAAATGCCGGTCAGTTTTTTTATTGACCCCGCGTTACCAAAGAATGTGAAGACGATTACATTGTCGTATACCTTCTTTGAAGTGGGAGCCAAGGGCAAGGCGAGCTGAGAGGCGGTAGTAGTGGATGATTTGAAGCAAGCAACGCAGCGCAAGATGTCATTCGGTGCAACAGCGAAAGCGGTACTGTGGTCATTTTTCGGTGTGCGTAAGAAAAGTGGTTTCGAGGAAGACACGCAAAAGCTAAACCCGCTGCACGTCATTATCGCGGGAGTCATTGCCGCAATTTTGTTCGTATTGGCGTTGTTGACCTTAGTAAAAATAGTGGTAGCAAAGTAAGTTAAAAAATATAAAAAAGCTGTCCTGTAATTAAAGTAAATTTTTGAACATTGTAATCAGGGGAAGTCGATGAGCACTCAACAAGGCCAAGCGCCGTATTACTTCGTACCGGGTCCTTCCAAATGGCCAGTACTGATGGGCACCGCATTACTGGTGACCATGGCTGGTGCATCGGGCTGGGTCAATGGCTATAGCTTTGGTAAGCCGTTGAACATTATTGGTATTTTGTCGGCGCTGACCGTGCTGTATTTTTGGTTTGGTGATGCCATCGCAGAATCTGAGGGTGGCCTCTACAACACGCGCATCGACACCTCCTATCGTTGGAGCATGAGTTGGTTCATCTTTTCCGAAGTTATGTTCTTTGGTGCCTTTTTCGGAGCGCTGTTTTATGCGCGTGCGATTTCGATGCCATGGTTAGCTGACCTCGACCATAAATTTTTGTGGCCTGATTTTGCAGCCAATTGGGGCAATACTGGCCCAGCAGGAACCATCGAAAAATTTGAAACGATGGGTCCGTTCCCTATCCCAACCATCAACACGGCATTGCTGTTGACATCGGGCGTGACACTGACAATTTCCCACCACGCTTTGCGTGTCGGTGATCGCAGCAAGACAGCATTTTGGCTGGCTGCGACTATTCTGCTCGGTGCTATTTTTATGGGATGCCAAGCCTACGAATACCACCATGCTTACAGTGAATTAAACTTGAAGCTGACGTCTGGTATTTATGGCTCTACCTTTTTCATGCTGACGGGCTTTCACGGTTTTCACGTGACCATGGGCGCGATTATGTTGTCGGTGGTTTTGTACCGTGTAATGAAAGGCCATTTCACTGCTGACCATCATTTCGCATTTGAAGGTGCTGCGTGGTACTGGCACTTCGTTGATGTGGTTTGGCTTGGTTTGTACGTTATTGTGTACTGGCTGTAACCGACTAGGCATAAAAAAAGCCGCACTTCGGTGCGGCTTTTTTACTGGTGCGACGTGGATTTAATACATGATGCCAGTGGGCTTTATATAGCCGAGGCGATACGCTGTCAGCAAAAGTAAAAACATGAGTATGGAAAATCCTACTCGCAAAGCTAGGGCGTACACTGTGCGATTACTTTTCCCCTTGTCGCGCATCAGAAAAAAAAGTGCGGATCCCAAACTGGCAATGATTAAGATGAAGCCGAGAGCAACGAGGATTTTCATAAGAGCAGGCGCAATCTGTGCGCCGTAGCGCTGTAGTGAATTTATGTCTGACATTCTAATGCGATTAAGCTTTCGTTTCCGATGGGTGCCATTTATTGCTGCTGCGCTGGTGGTGGCCGTTGGCGTGTCGCTTGGGAATTGGCAGCTTAGACGGGCTGAACAAAAACTGGTGTTGCAACAGCAGATGTTGGCACGGTCTGAATTCGTTCCCCTTAATGCAAATGCACTTACGCCAGCAGGGGCGGTAGAAGAATTTCGTCGTGTAGTGGCCGAAGGTGAATTCATTTCTTCCTGGGCGGTTTATTTAGACAACCGCCCTTATCAAGGTAGGGCTGGGTTTTATCTCTTGATGCCTTTTAAGCTAGCAGGTAGTGAGCAGTCGGTATTGGTTTTGCGCGGCTGGTTTCCGCGTGACGCTACAGCTCGTGAACGTCTTCCCGAGATTGCCGTACCTAAAGGTGTGATTCGTCTTGAAGGTCGGGTGCGGGCGTCAACCGGTAAGTTAATGCAGCTAGGCGAAGCGGATGTAATGAAGCCGGGTGCGATTGCACAAAATATCGATGTCGTAGACGTTGCTCGTGCCAGCAAATTATCGTTACACACTTTTATAATTGAGCAAACCAACGATACTGCGGATGATTTAGTACGAGACTGGCCTACGCCATCGGTTGGTATCGATACACACAAAGGCTATGCCTTCCAGTGGTTTGGCTTAGCTGTTGTTGCCGCTGTTTTTTTTCTAGTGACGGGATTTAAACGTGCAAGTAACTGAAGTGACTACTACGAAGGCACCCAGCCGAGGCCGCAAGATGTTTTTTCTTGTGTTGGCGATCTGTGCCGCACCGATGATTTTTTCGTATTTAACGTATTACGTGATTAAGCCTCAAGGCCGCACTAACTATGGTGAATTAATCGATCCGCGTAAGTATCCAATTCCTGATTTGGCTGGTGCGTCACTTGATGGCAAAGCAGCCAGCTTGGAGCAATTTAAAGGTAAATGGATATTGCTGCAGGTAGATGCGGCGGAATGTCAAAAGGCCTGTGCACAAAAACTGTATTACATGCGTCAGCTGCGATTAACGCAAGGTAAAGAGATGGATCGCATCGAGCGCGTATGGTTAATCACCGATGATGCGCCGCTCGATATCACGCAGATGAAAGAATATGATGGCACACAGTTTTTACGTGTCGATGCAAAAAAGTTAGCCGCTTGGTTACCCGTAGCAGACGGGACTCAAGCCAGTGATCATCTCTACATGATTGACCCTTTAGGTAACTTAATGATGCGTTTCCCTAAAGATCCCGACGCTAACAAAATTAAAAAAGATATCTCTCGACTGCTTAAAGCTTCCAGCATAGGTTAATGCCATGTGGATCGTCTTAGCCCTTAAAGGTTTATTGGTAGCGTTAGTACCCGCGACGTTGGTGTATCTGTCGCGCGGTAGCGATCGCTATCGTAAGCTGGCATGGGTAATGGTTTTTTTTACGTTTGATTTAATTGTTTTTGGCGCGTTTACTCGCTTAACCGATTCCGGACTCGGTTGTCCCGATTGGCCAGGCTGCTACGGTGAAGCGAATCCTTTTTTAGCTCACGAAGAAATCAATGCGGCTCAAACATTACAGCCAACTGGCCCAGTAACGGTTTTTAAAGCGTGGATAGAAATGATCCATCGCTACCTAGCGATGGGTGTGGGTGTGTTGATCATTGCTACGTTGCTGATTGCGTGGCGCTTGTCACGACAGACAACGGAACAATTAACAGATCAAAAAGAACAATTCACAGATCGTCGCTATTCGCCACGGTTGCCTGCACTGTTGCTGCTGTTTGTTTGTGTTCAGGGAGCCTTTGGCGCATGGACAGTCACGCTAAAACTGCAGCCAGTGATTGTGACGATTCATCTCTTATTGGGTATGTCGTTGTTGTCGCTGTTGACGTGGCACGCCATGCGGCAAAATCCTATGCCATCGGTTCATCACGACGCAGCGACTATGCGCTGGCCAGCCTTGCTGTCATTAGTGATTTTGTTTATGCAAATTGCTTTAGGTGGTTGGGTCAGCACGAATTATTCAGCGTTGGCCTGCTCGGGTTTTCCTTTGTGTCAGGGATCGTTAATGCCTGAGATGGATTGGGCGCAAGGCTTTAGTTTGTGGCGTCATCTGGGAATGACTTCAGCCGGTGACTATCTGCCATTTAGCGCATTAGTTGCGATTCATTGGGCACATCGTAATTTTGCAATCATTGTTGTCGCCGTAGTGGCCTGGACTAGTCACAAAGCCCGCAAAATCGAAGGCTTGCGCACCGTATCTAGAGCGATTTCGTGGATGATTTTGATTCAGCTTGCCACCGGCATTTCCACGGTCTTATTGGATTGGCCACTAGCGCTCGCCGTAGTCCATAACGCAGGTGCGGCGGCGCTGTTAATCCTGCTCGTCATGCTAAACTATCTCATTGTTTTTTCTACGAAAAGCGCTGATTACGAGCTTCGCTCAGTAAGTGCCTTTCCAGCCTAAGTTTCATTTCATGACCACCCTAACCATCCAGCAAAATCGTATTGCTCAATATTGGGCACTGACCAAGCCGCGGGTTACCCAGCTGGCGGTTTTTTGCGCCGTGATTGGGATGTTCCTTGCGACACCGGGGTTACCGGATTGGCGCTTGCTGATCGCTGCCACGGTAGGTATCTGGTTGTTAGCAGGTGCGGCCTTTGCGATTAACTGCTTGGTTGAGCGCGAAATCGATTCACGTATGGCGCGAACCGCGCGCCGCCCCATGGCACGCGGCGAAATCACCGTAATACAGACGCTTGCTTTTTCAGGTGTCATCGGTGGTGCCGGCATGTGGGTACTGTACAACTTAGTGAATCCACTGACCATGTGGCTGACATTCGCTACCTTTGTTGGTTATGCGGTGATCTACACCATCATTCTCAAACCTGCCACACCACAAAATATTGTGATTGGTGGTTTGTCGGGCGCGATGCCACCGGCCTTAGGCTGGGCTGCTATCGCGAATGATGTGACCATGCAAGCGTGGATACTAGTTCTGATTATTTTTGTGTGGACCCCTCCGCATTTCTGGGCACTGGCGCTGTATCGTCGTGATGATTACGCGAAATCAGGCTTGCCTATGCTACCGATCACGCATGGTATGGAGTTCACGCGTTTTCATGTGTGGCTGTATACGATCATTTTGGTTGCCACCTCTTTACTTCCTTATGCAGTTCGCATGAGCGGGCTCATGTATCTGGTGAGTGCAGTTGTGTTGGGCGTAATTTTTCTTTGGTACGCATGGCGAATCTGGCGTCACTATGATGATCTGTTGGCGCGTAAAGCCTTTACGTACTCCATCATCTATCTATCATTGTTGTTCGCTGCATTGCTGATCGATCACTACTTGCCTTACTGATCAACCCATTGTCATTCTCTATGCGGCGATTTCTTGTATGTCTGTGCTGCTTATTGGCCTTAACAGCTTGTGAACAGCCACAGACTCCCAAAGTACCTTTTGCCAATACCGATATCACCGGCTTAGATTACGCGAAAGGTTTTTCGCTGACGGATCACAACGGAAAACCACGCACGCTGGCCGATTTCAAAGGTAAAGTTGTCGTCGTTTTTTTTGGCTATACCCACTGTCCGGATGTGTGTCCCACCACCTTGTCTGAATTAGCGGAAATTAAAAAGGCCTTGGGTTCTGAAGCAGAACGTTTACAGGTGATCTTCATTACCTTAGATCCCGAGCGTGATACGCCTGAGTTGATGGCTGGCTTTGTACCTGCATTTGATTCTAGTTTTCTGGGTCTGTGGGGCGAGCAAGCCGTTATCGACAAAGTCGCTAAAGACTTCAAAGTGTTTGCACAAAAAGTTCCGAGTAAAGATGGCAAGAGCTACACCATCGATCACACCGCTGGTAGTTATGTGTTTGATGATCAGGGTCGCATACGTTTGTTTGTCAGACATGGCCAAGGCGGTGATGGCTTGCAGAAGGATTTGCAGCGCTTATTAGCGGGGAATGCTGCCTAAGATGATGCGATTCGGTGATGCTTCGTACTGATCGCCAAAATAAAAAGCGCCCGACTCGCGGGCGCTTTTTTTATGCCGTTAAAACGTTATGCATACTCGGCTAACGACGCTTTCATCTTTTTCATAGCAGCAGTTTCAATTTGACGAATACGTTCAGCGGAAACACCAAACTCATCAGCCAACTCATGCAGCGTTGCGCCCGATCCATCATCGTTTGCTAGCCAGCGCGCTTCAACAATACGGCGTGACCGATCATCTAGTTTAGCCAGTGCAGCTTCTAGGCCTTCAGACTGCAAGTGATCAAACTGTTTGGCTTCAAGTACTTTGTGCGGCTCTGAATGCTCGGCCGACAAATAAGAAATCGGTGCGTAGTGATCGTCTTCATCATCGGTAGGCGCTTCCAGAGCCACATCGCGGCCCGCCATGCGCATTTCCATTTCGATGACTTCTTCACGCTTGACCTTCAGCGTTGCAGCCAGGTCATTGACCTGATCGGGAGTCATCGCATCCAAGCCTGTTTTATGACTGCGCAGATTAAAAAATAATTTACGCTGAGCCTTTGTGGTGGCCAGTTTGACCATGCGCCAGTTGCGCAAAATATATTCGTGAATTTCTGCTTTGATCCAATGCATCGCATACGAAACCAGACGCACACCTTGCTCAGGATCGAAACGTTTCACTGCTTTCATCAAGCCGACATTACCTTCTTGTATCAGGTCGGCGTGAGGTAAGCCATAACCGAGGTAGCCGCGTGCAATAGAAACGACAAGTCTCAGGTGAGACACAATGAGCGCTTGAGCGGCGGCCAGATCATTCTCGTTACGCAGGCGACGAGCTAGCGATAGCTCTTCTTCTTGCGTGAGCAGTGGCAGATGATTAACCGCAGAAATATAGGCTTCAATATTCCCGAGGTTGACGGGAAAACCTAGAGCCAGCGGCTGACTACCAGCCGGCACAAGTGCTGACGAAGTGGACAAAGCAGACATGGATTCTCCTTGATTAGACCGTTGGGGTTGGCGTCTGAATGACTGACCAAACCCATATGACCCTAATTTTAGCACTCTCAGGGATAGAGTGCTAAGCGCGCCATCAAGAAGATTATGATAAAAAAATGGAAATATAAAATTGCGATTTGCCTGCTAAGCCTACGATTTACTGCTAATGGTTAGTCAGCAACCTAGGTCGCAACTTAGTCTGACTCGCGTAGAGCCCGTCTGACGGACAGCATGGCGCCGATCACCCCCAGCATCATGCTGGCCACCAGCAGTAATCCACTGGTGGTTAGGTTTAGGGGTTCGAGCTGAAATACCGAGCCGTACAAGGTCGCTAGTTCGCGTATCGGTGTGTTCAATAAGGACAGTATCCCAAACACCCCTGCAAGCGCGAGGCTACCCGCAGCCAAGCCAAGCATGCCTCCGGCGTAATAAAAGGGTCGTGAAACAAAGGCGTCGGTGGCGCCCAATAGACGCGAAACGCTGATTTCTTCGGACTGGTTGATGACTTGCAGCCGTATGGTATTGAACACTACCGATAGAACAACGCCAGCAAGGGTGGCGGCCAATAGCCACAACACCACGGCGCCCAGTTGAAATAAGGCGGCTAGTCGCTTCACCCAGGCGGCGTCTAGTTGCACCGCTTCTACTCCCGCTATGTGCTTAAACGTCTCGGCCAGCTTTTCAATTTTCGCTGCACTTTGAGCATCCTGTGCTTTGGCTAGGCGTACCACATAGGCGTCCGGCAATGGGTTATTGCCGAGGGTGGTGACGATATCGTTTAAGCCCGCACGCTCTTTAAGCGTTGCTAACGCTTTTTCGCGTGATATAAATTCTAGTTTGATTTCTACGCCCGCTGATTTTGCTGAATTTACCAATTGCGTAGAAAGAGCCACTGCTTGATCTTGAGGAAAATCAGTGGCCAAAAAAACCGTCATTTCAGGATCAACGGCGAGTTCGCGCGACACAGGTCGTAGATTTTCAAGCAAGGTCATACCCGCCAGTGGCAATACCAGCGCCATAGCAATCACCAACACATTAAATGAAAAACTACCGGGTGTTTTACACAGCCGTGACCACGCGGCATTCAGAGCAAATTGATGTTCACGTAACCAGTTCATGCGCCCACCTCGCTGTCGGATGAGCGTATGCCTATCAGCTTGCCTTGCGTCAGTTGAACAATACGATCGGCGTCTTGTAACAAACGATCATCATGAGTAGAAATGACGCAGGTGACGCCAGCGCGATTGAATGCCTCAATCATGTCAAGCACCATGCGACCATTTTCTCGATCCAATGTAGCGGTAGGTTCATCGGCCAAAATAATGCGCGGTTTATGAACGACAGCGCGAGCAATCGATACCCGCTGCTGCTCGCCACCAGAGAGTGCTTTGGGTAAAGCTTGCGCTTTGCCCAGCATGCCCACGCGTTCCAGTGCAACTGATGCTCGCTCTTTTGCTTCTTGTGTCGTAGCACCACTAATAATCAAAGGCAACATGACATTCGCTAGAACATCGCGGTCATTTAGTAGGCGCTGCTGTTGCATGATGAGGCCGAGCTTACGACGTAAAAAGGGTAGGGTGGTGCGATTGAGTTTGCGCATGTCCTGACCGCTGACTTGCAGAACACCGCCACTAGGCTTTTCCATACCCGCGATTAATTTCAGCAAGGTGGATTTGCCCGCGCCCGATGGGCCGGTTAGAAATACCAGCTCACCTTCGTTAATATCGAGAGAAATTTCTGACAAAGCCGTCACGTCTCCGGTGTATTTTTTTGAGACGTGAGAAAAAGAAATAATAGACATCAATGAATGATCAATTAAATTTTCAAATTTAGCCTAATAATGCATCAACGAACTCGCTAGCCACAAAAGGCTGCAAATCATCAATCGCTTCACCAACACCAATAAAGTAAACCGGCACAGGTCGAACTCGGGCAATCGCCGCCAAAACTCCACCCTTAGCCGTGCCATCGAGTTTGGTGACGACTAATCCGGTGAGTCCTAGCGCATCATCGAAGGCCTTTACTTGAGTTAGGGCATTTTGGCCTGTGTTGCCATCGATGACTAATAAAACTTCATGCGGCGCAGTTTCCATACCTTTGGTAATGACGCGTTTGATTTTTTTCAGTTCATCCATCAAATGCAGCTGCGTTGGCAGTCGGCCGGCGGTATCGATCATCACCACATCCATGCCGCGTGCGCGCCCGGCTTGCACGGCATCAAAAGCAACGGCAGCGGGGTCACCCGATTCTTGGGCAATGACGGCAACTTGATTGCGCTCACCCCATGCTGTTAATTGTTCACGCGCGGCTGCTCGAAAGGTGTCGCCTGCTGCCAGCAATACTTTTTGATCATGCGACTGCAAGTGTTTGGCAAGCTTACCTATGGTGGTGGTTTTGCCTGCGCCATTCACGCCAGCAATCATGACAACTAATGGTTGATGTTCGCCCAGTGCTAAGGATTTTTCTAGCGGTGAAAGCAAGCTAATCATCAATTCACGCAAGACCGCTTTTACTTGTATGACTTCCGTGATTGATTCTGCGCGGACGCGTTTTTTTAACGCGTCCAAAACTTCTTGTGTAGCATCGACTCCGGCATCGGCCATCAACAACGCAGACTCAAGTTCTTCGTATAAATCATCATCGATACGCGTACCCGTAAACAGGGTAGAAATACCTGAGGATGTGCGCGACAAACCAGACCGCAGTTTGGCGATCCAGGTTTTTTTTTCGATGATGGGTGATTCGGCAGGCGCAGAATTTTCGCTGGCGAGCTGGGTAACCGTCGCTGGCGTGTCGGATGACTTCTTTTTGAAAAAACTAAACATCGAAAATGAGGGTGCGCTGCGAGGAAAAGGAGTAGCGGCTACAATCGGCGATTGCGCAAAATTTGATGCGTATTCTATCAGAGCAGAGACTATGAAAATTTGTCGTGCCTACCGAGTGTTAGCCAGTGTGTTGCTAATACTAGCAATTCCATTACCCTTACTTGCTGCTACGACGGCGCAAGAGTTCAGGCTGAGCAATGGTTTGCGTCTGATTGTTCAGGAAGATCGGCGCGCGCCCACGGTCGTTAACATGGTTTGGTACCGTGTCGGAGCGATGGATGAGCAAAATGGCACGACCGGAGTTGCTCATGTGCTTGAACACATGATGTTCAAGGGAACGAAAAAGCTGAAGCCGGGCGAATTCAGCGCCAAAGTTGCGGCGCTTGGTGGTCGCGAAAACGCATTCACCAGCAAGGATTACACCGGCTACTACCAACAGGTAGAAAAATCTCGTCTAGAGCAAGTGATGGCCTTAGAAGCTGATCGCATGCAAAACCTAACGATGGATAAAGACGAGTTCAGTAAAGAAATTCGCGTGGTAATGGAAGAGCGTCGCTTGCGCACAGACGATCAGCCCTTATCGTTGCTATTTGAAGCATTAAACGCTACCGCTTACGTATCGCATCCTTATAAAAATCCTGTAGTAGGTTGGATGAACGATTTACAAAATATGACCGCTGCCGATGCTTTGGGCTGGTATCAGCGTTGGTATGCGCCGAATAATGCAACGATGGTGATTGCAGGCGATGTCGATGCTAAGCAAGTTCGTGATTTAGCGGAAAAATATTTCGCCAATATTCCTGCGAAGACCTTGCCTAAATCTAAGCCGCAACAAGAGCCCGCGCAAACGGGTATCAAGCGCATCGTAGTTAAAGCGCCAGCAGAAAATGCATTTTTAGTGATGGCCTACAAAATGCCTAAGCTAATCGATGTTGAAAAAGATAATGACGTGCACGCGCTCGATGTGATGGCCGCTGTACTCGATGGCTATGACAATGCGCGTCTCCCTGCGCGTTTGGTCAGGACCGAACGCGTCGCCAATTCAGTGGATGCTGGTTTTGAGCCTGTCGCACGTGGTCCGGTGATGTTCACCTTATCGGGTGTGCCGGCACAGGGTGTGAGTGTGGAGCAGCTTGAACAAGCCTTGCGCGCCGAGATTGCGCGTATTGCGACCGAAGGCGTGTCGGCGTCTGAACTCAAGCGCGTTAAAGCACAGCTGATTGCGAGCCAAGTGTACAAACGCGATTCAGTATTTGGGCAAGCAATGGAAATTGGCACGATGGAAATGGCTGGACTCTCATTTCGTCAGCTCGATCGCATCATAGAAAAAGTGTCGGCAGTCACGCCTGAGCAAGTGCAAGCGGTGGCGCAAAAATATTTCGGTGATGATCAATTAACAGTCGCGACCTTGCAACCTTTACCGCTATCAGCTCAGGCTGAGCGTAAGCCAGCTGCAACCGGCTTGCGACACTGATTGATTGCTGAGTTAATTTATTCTTTAACGAATGTATTCTTCAATGAATTTATGCCACACCTAATGTCGACGGATAGCGGAGTCAAGTCATGCTGAAAAAATTATGGGCCTTGAGCTTTTTGCTCCTTGCTAGCAGTGTTCATGCAGGGCTCAACATACAGCACTGGACTTTAGAGAATGGTGCCCGCGTGTATTTTGTGGAGAGTCACGCTATTCCTGTGTTTGATGTCAGTGTCGATTTTGACGCGGGTGCTCGACGAGATCCTCCGGCAAAAGCAGGCATTGCGGCGTTAACAAACGGTATGCTCGCACGAGGTATTCGTGCAGCGACTCTGCCTGATGGCACGATGGAATCGGGTATGACGGAATCGGAGATTTCGGATGCGCTCGCCGACGTTGCAGCCCAGCGTGGGGGTGGTCCGGGCACGGATCGCGCTGGCATGTCGATTCGAACGCTGTCGTCAAGCTCCGAGCGCGATCAATCCATACGTGTGCTAGCGCGTTTGCTTGCTCATCCTAGTATTCCTGATGAATTTTTTCGTCGCGATAAAGCACGAACTATTTCGTCGCTTAAAGAGGGATTGACTAAGCCCGAATCGATTGCCGACAAAGCATTCTGGCGCTTGGCCTACAACGGCCATCCGTATGGCAATGAAACTACTGTAGATAGTATTGAGGCTATTACACGTGATGATTTGCTTCAGTTTCATCAAATGCACTACGTGGCGAATCGTGCCGTGATTGCGATGATTGGCGATGTCACGCGCGAACAAGCGAATGCGATAGCTATCGAATTGACGCGTCGCTTACCACAAGGTAGTCCGTTACCAGAGCTTCCTGCAGTTCCGTCGTCTACGGCCATCGAACAGCGGGTTCCTCATCCTGCGTCGCAATCGCATCTATTGCTAGGTATGCCCGCATTAGCGCGTGGCGATAACGATTTTTTTGCGCTCACCGTGGGTAATTACATTTTGGGTGGTGGTGGATTTGTGTCGCGCATTTATCGTCAAGTGCGTGAGCAACGAGGGTTAGCTTATAGCTCCTACAGCTATTTCAATCCTATGACTCAGACCGGTCCGTATATCGCGGGTTTGCAGACGCGCAAAGATCAAACCGATGAAGCGTTAAAGGTTCTTAGAGAAACCATAGCCACTTTTTTGCGTGATGGTCCTACCGAAGCGGAGTTGAAAGCAGCCAAGGACAATCTCATTGGTGGCTTTGCTTTGCGTATCGATAACAATCGCAAGATCTTAGACAATCTTTCTATGATTGGTTATCACCAGTTACCACTTGATTATTTAGATACGTGGACGGCGCAAGTAAGTCGTGTAACCGTTGCTGATATTCGTAGTGCGTTTGCACGTAAATTATCGATAGATCGCATGGTTACCGTGGTCGTTGGTGCAGAGGCTAAGTGACTCGAAAAGCGACCTTGCCACGACAGGTCCGCATTATTGCGGGCCACTGGAAACGTACTCCACTGCCCGTAATTGATGCGCCCGGTTTGCGTCCAACACCCGATCGTGTTCGTGAAACTGTCTTCAACTGGCTAGAACATTTGCAGCAACGGCAGTGGCAAAACCGGCGCTGCCTCGATTTGTTTGCGGGCACTGGTGCACTGGGTTTTGAGGCAGCCAGTCGTGGCGCAGCGAAAGTCGTGATGGTGGAATCGAGTGTCGCTGCTTGCAGGGCTTTGCAGGCCACGAAAGAAAAATTGGGCGCAGATCAGGTCGACATTTTTCAAAGCGATGCGGCTTCCCGTATTGCCTCGCTAAACACCGAGTTTGATGTGGTTTTTCTCGACCCCCCTTACGACGATGACTCATTGCCAGGGCTTTTACCGGCATGTGAGCGATTACTGACTGCTGGTGGATTAGTCTATATAGAATCAGATCAGCCCTTTGCGACCAGCCCACTACCCGGCTGGCTGTCTGGCTGGCAGCTGGTGCGCTCTGACAAGGCGGGTGCCGTGCATTTTGCCTTGATCAGCACAGAATAAAAACCCGGAAAGAGCGTTAGGGGACAAAAACGGTGGTTCTTGTTCTGACTTTTATACCCGATGTAAAAGGACGGTGAATTTGGGTGTGACCGCGCTTAATTAGGGCATAATTCGCGTTCTTTTTAATCTAGCGACAACGCTTGTTGCTAGGCGCAAGACGGAGAAATACGATGGGCGCAGCGGTATACCCGGGAACCTTTGATCCACTGACTCGCGGTCATGAAGACTTGGTGCGACGCGCATCGGGTTTGTTCGATCGCTT
>JACCEE010231645.1_pt1 | contig 39781 bp, 40 predicted proteins | sample 7449931 | NCBI WGS metagenome assembly JACCEE01 (sample SAMN15323457, study PRJNA562643) | freshwater metagenome | isolation source: river surface water | place: USA:Blue River Watershed | collected 2017-08-19 | reverse complement strand
CCAGGACGTTGATAGGTCAGGTGTGGAAGCGCAGTAATGCGTTAAGCTAACTGATACTAATTGCTCGTGCGGCTTGACCCTATAACTTTGACCACAAGTGTCAAGGTTGTTATGCCAAGTTGACGCAATCGATATAAAAGCTGATTTGCTCTATGAATTCGTTGTCTTGACACGGTCAAGATGACAACAAGTTATGCCTGATGACCATAGCAAGGTGGTACCACTCCTTCCCATCCCGAACAGGACAGTGAAACGCCTTAGCGCCGATGATAGTGCGGATTCCCGTGTGAAAGTAGGACATCGTCAGGCTTCTACAGCCAAAACGCCCCACCAATCGGTGGGGCGTTTTTCTTTCTGCGCTCCGAATCTGGTTTCAGCCAGAACCCGGACTTCCACTTTTGATGGTGGCCTCTACAGAGGCTGCTCAAAATGGCCTTCAGGACAACTGAAGCAAGACACGTCCGCCTTCGATCTTGACGGGCCAGGATTTCACCGGTTTGGTGGCGGGGCCGCAATTGACGGTGCCATCGCGCAGATTGAACATGGCCTGGTGGTACGGGCATTCGACCTGGTGACCTTCCACAAAACCATCGCACAGCCGGGCATCGCCATGTGAGCACAGGTTGTCGATGGCGAAGACCTCGCCTTCGACACTGAAAAGGGCAATGTCCCGACCGTCAGCGTTCACGGCCACGCCTGCGCCATCGAACAAATCGGCCTGCGCGGCCACGTCAATCCAGTTGTTCATGTTCAGATCGGGTAGATGATGGAATTGGGGATCATTTCGCTGTCGTAAATGCACAGACGCTCGGCAAATTTCAGACCTTCAGCCGTCAGCACGATGGTGTCGAGGTAGCGCCCCACATTGAACACTGTGCTTTCCTTGTCGAATTTGGTGCGGAACACCGCGTAATTGGCTTCGCTGTGGATGGCGGCATCGACCACCTGCCGCACAATGGGCGCACCCACAACATGGCGTTGGTAGTAGGGGTCGTGGTAAAGGGTTTCCTGGATGCCGTAGACGCGGTCCTTGAGCATGCCTTTGCTGGTAAGGGCCAATGTGGCCAGCGGGAATCCGCGCTCATGGTTCTCGCGAGGCTGGATCTTGTACACGCATTGCTCGGTAAAAAACTCAGGCCACAAATCCCATTGCCCGCTGTCCACAGCGGCGGCATAGTCGGCGTAGAGTTGTTGGATGCGGAACCATGTGGGCATATCAACCATGATCAGGCCTCCATCACTTTGCGCCAGTATTCATACATGCCACGGATCAGGGTTTCCGTCACCATGTGGTCCGTCTCGCCCACCTCCCGGCCGCCCAATTCGGCCAGCGCACGGTGTTCTGGCTTCGACTCGAAAGCCTGCTGCGAAAACTCGATGACTTCACCGTCGTCGGCGCTCACAAAACCAGCAGGGCCAAACAGATTGGCCTGGCACAGACGGCGCTGGTGCATCTCGTCGGAGTCGTCTTCAAAGCCAAAATGCGTCCAGACGAAATCAAAGGCGCCGTGGCCATCGGGCTGGATGTGGCGGGTGGACACGCTGTTGACCTGCTGCTGAAAGACCACGCTGGGAAACAGCGTGGTCATGACCGCAGTAGGCATGGTGCTGGTCTCACCGCTTTGCGTCGTTGTGTCATGCATCTGCCACCAAGGCTCGGGCACGATGTCCAGGAAGCTTGGATCGTTGAGCTGCATGCTCTCTTTGAAGCTGCTCACCTGGGTAACTTGTGACGCCTGTCCGCTGGCCTGGCCTGCGCTGCCGCGCGTCGAAATCATGGCCGCATGGCGGTGGTGTGCGTCCATGCGCAGCTCGGATTTGTTGTCGGCACGCCAAAGCCCGAAAGTGACGAACCAGGTGTGCAAAAGACCCGGGTGGTAAGGGTCTTTGATGTTTTCCTGCATCAGCTTCCAGTTGCCCGGAATGCGCTGGCGGTTGTAACCCAGTATCTTGAGCTGGCGGCCGTTGAAGAGGCGGTCAAAGTAGCGCAGGATGGTGGGACCCATGTAGTCTTCAAGCGACTCCACCGCGTGGTCGAACGACGCAAACACCACGCCGCCGCGCGTGGCCACCTTCAGTGGGGTCAGGCCATGCTGCTTGGGATCAAAGTCAGCAGGCATGCCGCCGTTGATCTTGCCGTCCTGGCGCACGCCACGGCGAAAGGGCACCCCCTGCAACTGACCGTCCAGCGCGTAACTCCACTGGTGGTAGGGGCAGACAAACTCCTTTTTGTGGCCATGGCGCTCACGGCAAAACGCCATGCCCCGGTGGGCGCAGACGTTCTCCACCACATGGACCTGGCCATCTGCGGCGCGCGTCATGATGACCGAGCGTTCCCCCACCTTGGTGCGTTTGAAGTCGCCCGGCGTGGGCACCTCGGCTTCCAGGCCCACATAACACCAGTGGCCACGGTAGAAAAAGCGCTCCAGCTCTTTTTTGTGGCGGACTTCGTCGGTGTACACGGCAAACGGGATGCGGCTGGTGCCTTCCGTTTCCCACTGAATGGTTTGCTCGCGCATGGTGTCTCCTCAGGGCTGCCGCGCATCATCGGCAAAGCATTGAAATTCATCAATCGAAAACGGTTGATAATCGAAATTTGAAATTCAAATAATCAAGCATGGACTTGTCGCGCCTTGATCTGAACCTCTTGCGGGTTTTTCACCATCTGGTGCGCTTGGGGCGCGTGTCCAAAGTGGCGCAAGCCCTGGGCATGAGCCAGCCCGCCGTCAGCAGCGCATTGGGTCGCCTGCGCCAAGCCTTGGGGGACGAGCTGTTTTTGCGCACCCAGCACGGCATGGAGCCCACCCCCTACGCGCTGCAACTGGCCGAGCCCGTGGCCTTGGCGCTGGACGGTTTGCAGCAAGCCCTGAACGTGCGCGCCTCGTTTGAGCCGGGCAGCAGCACCCGGCATTTCAGGCTGGCCATGACGGATGTGGGCGAAATGTACTTTTTGCCCGTGCTGATGCAGGACGTGGCGCAGCAGGCTCCGGGGGTGACCTTTGAGGTGATCAGCGTCACCCAGGCCGGCCTGCGCGAAGACATGGCCTCTGGCCGCATCGACTTGGCACTGGGCCTGTTGCCGCAGCTGCAGGCGGGCTTCTTTCAGCAAGCCCTGTTTCGCCAGCCTTACGTCTGCCTGATGCGCGCGGGCCACCCCTTGGCCGCGCAGGCGCCCCTGGACCTGGCGTCCTTTGCGCAGGCCGAGCATGTGCGCGTATTGGCCGAAGGCACGGGGCATGGGCGCGTGGACGCTGCGCTGCAGCGCCTGGGGGTGCAGCGCAGCGTGCGCCTGACGGTGCCGCACTATGTGGCGCTGGGCGATGTGTTGGGGCACAGCGACATGCTGGCCACCGTGCCCGAACGCTTTGCGCAGCGCGTGGTCGCGCCCTTTGGCCTGCGCGCGTGCCCCTTGCCGGTGGAGGTGGAAGGCAGTGCCATTCACCAGTTCTGGCACGGCCGCCTGCACCGTGACCCCGGACACCAATGGTTGCGCCAACAATTGGCGCGCTGTTTTGGTGACACGCCCAGCGCCGCGCAAGAAGCACCCGTCTGACCCCGGGGCTTGGCGTTGGCCGCCCGGCACAGGGGCGGTCTCTACAATCGGTGCATGCTGAAATTCGACCTGCTCAAGACCGACCCTTCCAGCCACGCCCGCCGTGGCGCGCTGACCCTCAACCATGGGGTGGTGCAGACGCCGATCTTCATGCCGGTGGGGACCTATGGCACCGTCAAAGGGGTGATGCCGCGCAGCCTGCACGAGATGGGTGCGCAGATCATTCTGGGCAACACCTTTCACCTCTGGATGCGCCCGGGGCTGGACATCATGCAGGGCTTTGGCGGCCTGCACCAGTTCGAAAAATGGGACAAACCCATCCTGACCGACTCCGGTGGTTTTCAGGTCTGGTCGCTGGGCGAGATGCGCAAGATCACCGAAGAGGGCGTGCACTTTGCCAGCCCCGTCAACGGTGACAAGCTCTTCATGTCGCCCGAGGTCAGCATGCAGATCCAGACCATCCTCAACTCGGACATCGTGATGCAGCTCGACGAGTGCACACCGTATGAGACCAAGGGCCATCTGACGACCGAAGCCGAGGCCCGCAAGAGCATGGAAATGAGCCGCCGTTGGGCGCTGCGCTCCAAGGCCGAATTCGAGCGGCTGCAAAACCCCAACGCGCTGTTTGGCATCGTGCAGGGCGGCATGTTCGAGAACCTGCGCCAGGAATCGCTGGACGCACTGGTGGAGATGGACTTTCCGGGCTACGCCGTGGGCGGTGTCAGTGTGGGCGAGCCCAAGGAACAGATGCTGCAGATCATGGCGCACACCCCCCATCGCCTGCCCGCGCACAAGCCCCGCTACCTGATGGGCGTGGGCACACCCGAGGACCTGGTCCAGGGGGTGGCCGATGGCGTGGACATGTTCGACTGCGTGATGCCCACACGCAATGCGCGCAACGGCACCGTGTTCACCCGCTATGGTGACCTGAAACTGCGCAACGCCCGCCACAAGACCGACCCACAGCCGCTGGACCCCAGCTGCACCTGCCACGCCTGCGCCGGTACATCCGGCGTGTCCTGGGATCAAGGCGGTCGCGAAGGCTTCAGCCGCGCCTACCTGCACCACCTGGATCGCTGCGGCGAAATGCTCGGCCCCATGCTGACCACCATCCACAACCTGCATTACTACCTGAACCTCATGCGCGAGGTGCGCGAGTCGCTGGACGCTGGGCAGTTCAGCGCCTTCCGGGCGCACTTCAAGTCAGACCGCGCCCGCGGCATTTAGTCGGGGATCACGCCCGCGAAGGGCGTGTTGTCTTGGCGGCTGGCTTTTTGTGCGCTGCCTTTTTGGCCACAGCTTTGGGTGTTTTGGCAGCTGTGCGGGGGCTCGAAGATGCTTTCGCTTCTGAATCCACTTTTGTTTTGACGGCTTGGGCGGCCACATCCTGCATGGCGGCTGAGGCAATGTTCTGGAACTGTTGGGTGAGCGAGCCCCACCATTGCATCGGATCGACGGCCGTCTTGTCGGCACTGGTCTTGCTGGCGCGCTTGGGCTTGCTGGATTTTTTTTCTGGCTGAGGCGTGACCGTTTCTGGTGCTTCGACTGCGGCCGCCGGTTCTGACGCTGACGTAGAGACAGGGTTTGGCGCTGCAGTTTCGGGGGCGTGCGCCGTAAAGGCTTTGGCCAGCTCGCTCATGTTGACGTTCATGCCCTGCAATGTGGTCAGAGTCATCTTCTGCACCTCAAGCGCCTGGATGGTGGCCTTGAGCGCAGTGCCGTTTTGCTCCAGCCAGAACTGCACTGCTTTGAGCTCCTGGATGCGCTTGTCCAGTTCTTCCACGCTCAGTGTGGGGGCTACCCAGTTGGACATGCCAGGAATGCTGCCACCTGCTGCCGAGGGTTGGCTGGCAGATTTGGCCAGGTTTTGCAGGAAGTCAAAGCCAGGCACGAATTTGCCGAAACCGAAAGCAGAGTTGTCGCTCATGGGGTCTCCTCGGAGGGATCTGGTGTGCAATGCCTCATTAAACCAGAGCCCACCTTTGCCTTGGCTGACAATCGTCTGAGCAGGCCAGGGTCTCAATGGTTGTGTTGCCCTGCGCAGTAGCGCCATGCGCGTGTGGATGAGCAGCGGCGTTATCGACCCGGAGCATTCCTTCGAAAGAAGCGAATTTGAGCAAAGCGTCGGTTGGCAAGCGCGCCTCGCCGGTGGCCACTTTCTGCGCCAGTCGCTGTGCTGCATCACGATGCATGCCTGTTTGGGTCACCACCAGGTTGTCATTGGTTTGGGCCATGGCAAAAGAAGACGGCAGCAGGCTGCACGCGGACGGGCCGCGGGCAAGGGGCGAGGGGTCAGGAGAGCACTGCAGGCGCGCGCGACTGGACAGCCCAATGGCGGGGCGTCAGTGGGAGAGGGGTTTGGGCAAGGTCAAAAACCGGCTGGGCCTGGGGAAGTTCTTGCCAGACAAAGGGTTCTACCGGCGCAGCCAGTCGATCCAGCCAGAGCACGCAAAGAGGGCAGTGGTCCACCACCGCCGTGGCCGGCGCGGGGTCTTGTGAGTCGCCCATCGCCACTTGCTGCATACCTCGTGTGGTGGAAACCTCCATCCACGTCACGCCCGCTTGGCCTTGGGCAGCGCGCGGGCACGCGAAACCGTGAGCGCCAGGGCGCCCAGCAGCATGCGTGCTCAGACAGCTGGTCAGTGCTTGCGCTCACCTTTGCCGTGCTCATGCATGGCGCCAGCGTGAGGCATACCCGTGGACACGGGGACACTGATCTGCAGCTTGCTTTCCACGCCCTTGGCATCTTTGAAGGTCAAGGTCAGGGCCACGCTGCTGTCTTTGGTCAGCGGGGTTTTCAGGTCCATCAGCATGAGGTGGTAACCGCCGGGCTTGAGTTCGACCGCCTGGTTGGCAGGCAAATCCAGTGCGGGCATGGCACGCATTTTCATGACGCCGTTGTCCACCTTCATCTCGTGGATTTCGGCCACACCCGCGGCTGGGCTGGACACGGCCACGAGCTGGGTGGTTTGTGCCGCCGTGATCTTCATGAAAGCGCCGGTGGCTTTTTGGCCTTGCACGGTGGCGCGGGTCCAGGCGTTGTCGATCTTGACCTGTGCCCAGACCGGGGTTGCCGCCACGGTGGCGACCAGCAGCAAAGCGCGAATCAGTGTGTTCATGGGTGTTTCCTTTCGGTGTGGATTCAATGGTGGTGCGTGTGATCACCTGCGGCAGGCATCAGCTCCAACTCGGCGGCGGGGGACTTGAGATCGCCCCATTTCTGGCCGGCGGCAGGCACTTCAACCCAATCATGTTGGCCCTGTGGGCACAGTTGACGCACTGGCCAATACACTTTTTCGGCGCGTGCGGGCAAAGTACCCACCAGGACGAACTCGTCGTAATGGCCGTTGGCCAGCATATCCGACTCGGTTTTGGCGGTCCAGCGCACCAGGGTCGTGTCTTCGGTGATGCTGCGGCCGTGGCTCAGATAGGGGTGTGCCAGCTTGTCGCGCACCACCTCCAGTGTCCAGCCTGCTTTGGGCATCGGACGGGCACCACGAACGCCCTCAGGAATGCTCACTTCCACCACGCGGGTGGGTGATGTGCCACAGCCGTGGCCAATTTTGAAAGTGGCCTTGTAGCCCTGACCCGCGGTGGCTACGGGGTATTCGAGCGTCACATGGGCCTGGGTGGTCGGGCTGGTCAGAGCAAGGGCGCAGAACAGTGTCGAGAGGGTTCGTTTCATGGTTTTTCTGTCTTCAGAATTTGGCCTTGAGTTCGGCCGTGTAGCTGCGTTGCGGATAAGGGTGGAAGTTCCAGTGGGTCTGTTTGGTGAGGTTGTCGATGCCCAAGGCCGCAGACCAGCGCGGATCGATTTGCCAGCGGGCACGCACATCCACCGTGGTGAAGGGGCTCACACCCATATAGGTGGTGCCGTTGGTGTCGCTGTTGTTGAGCGTGTTGAATTGCTTGCCACTGTGGCGAACAGCCACCGTGCTGCTCCATTCTGGACTCCAGCGGTAAGCCGCCACCAGCGTGGCGCGCCAGCGCGCAATGTTGGGTTGCTGCTTGCCGATGGTGTCACCGGCAGTTGTCACAAAGCCATCGTTTTCGCGGATGGTTGAGTCGGCATAAGTCACGCTCGCCGTCAGGTCCAGGCCGGGCAGCCACAGGTGCTGGCTGTTGTAGACGACCTCCATGCCCCGGGTCACGATGTGGCCCACGTTTTGGACGCGACTGATGTTGCGGCTGGCCGTGCTGTCGAAGACGGTTTGCGAGTAAATGCCATCACGGGTGTCTTCGGCAAAAGCCGTCAAACGCCACAAGTGCTGGTTGAAGGTTTTCTCGTAGCTCAGCTCCTGCGTCCAGGACTTTTCCGGTTTGAGGTAGGGGTCGTTGATGTACTGAGAATTGGTGGTCGACGTGGCGCCATACAGCTCATTGACGGTGGGCATGCGCACGGCACGACCGACGGCGTATTTGACAAAAGCATCGGGTGCCAGTTGCCACGACAGCGCACCCTTGGGCGAGAGGAAGTGCTCGCTGCGGTTGGTGTGGCTTGTGCTGCTGCTGGACGAGAAGCGGGTGATGCCGTCCTGGGCTTGCCAGTGTTCCGAACGCAAGCCCAGCACGGCACGCCATTGGGGTGCGAAGCGCCAGGTGTCCTGGGCGTAGAAGCTTTGGATTTGCGTGCGTCCGCCCACCTCGTTGGCCAAACTGCTGGCACCATCCATGGTCCAGTTGCCGGTGATGTTGGATGTGACGTAACTGAGCTTGTAGCGGTCTTGTTGGGTGCCGAAGTCAACCACATGCTCGCCCTTGAGACCCTCGGGGCGCCAGGTGCCACGCAGAGCCAGATTGTCCCAGCCTGTGCCTGAGCCGTTGGCGATGGTGCCAGCACCGCCTGTGGTGGCATTGGGCAGTGGATTGCTGCTGGCGGTGCTGCGTTTTTCGTCTTTGCCGTAATCGTACAGGCTGACGGCCACTTCCCAATCGAACACGCCTTGGGTGCGGCTCTTGACCGACAGGCCGTGCAGGGTGTGCTGCAGGCTTTCGTTGCTGAGGGAGAAAGTGCCGCCTGAATAGACCGGTTGACCGTTGGCATCGCGCAGGTAGGTGGTGGGGCGGCCTTTCGATGTGTTCGCCCAGGTGGCCAGGGTGTAACTGGCGCGCACAGTGGGGCTGAAGTCATAGGCCAATTTGGCCTTGAAGTGGTCTTGTATGGTGTCGTACTGCGTGGCAGCACCCAAGATGTACCAGCGCGCGTTGTATTTGTCCTGAGCTGTCACAAATCCCGTGGCCGTGGGTTGGGTGGTGGACGTCACAAAGGTTTGCGGCTGTCCCTCACTGTCCGTGCGGTTGAAGTCCAGTCGCCAGGCCCAGTCGCCCGCACGGTCGCCCAGCGATGCACTCGATTGCCAGCCGCCGTAGGTGCTGTGGGTGTTGTAGAGGTCAAAGGGTTGGTGGGTATAGCCCACTTTGACCGAGCCCTCAAACTTGTCGGGCATGCGGGTGCTGTAGTCCACCACGGCACCCACCGAGTTGCCCGGGTAGGCGGCCGAAAACGGCCCGTACATCACGTCCACGCGCTCGATTTCCTCGGGCGTGACCATGCCCCAGCGCGGCGGGAAAGACAGACCCATCACGCCATTGCCCAGGTAGTTGGACAGCAAGATACCGTCGGCGTACACCGCGCTTCGGGTGCTGTTGCCGGTGCCCGAGGCGCGGCTCGACAGGATGGCGTGGTTGTAGTCGCCCATGTAGCGCTTGCGCACCAGCAAGCTGGGCAGGTACTTGAGGGCGTCTTCGCTGTCGGTGGCATTGATCTGCACTTCGATTTGCTGGGCGGTGACGCCCTCCATCGTGGCAGGAATCTGTGTGGGCAGCGAAGTGGGGTTGCTGGCGGTGATGGTGACCAGCCCCACATCTTTATGGGGTTCGGCGAGGGCGTGGGTGCTGAGGGCCAGCAGCGGGGCCACAGGCCAGGCCAGGGCGATGGCCCGAGCCAGAGAATGCTTGTGCATGAAGAAGTCCTGAAATGAAATGCGGTCGCGCAGGCCGTGCCGTGCACAGCGGTGGCGCAGGGATAGCGATTTCAGTTCAGGGCGGGGGGGCCGCGTGGCGGCAGGGGGGCGCCGGTCAGTCCGGCAATGTGGGCGGCCGGGACACTTTGGAGTGCATGGGCCAGGGCGCTGGGCGGTTCGAAGCTGCGGGCTTCAGGCGAAGGGGGCGTGATCAAGGGCGCGCACAGCGGACAGTCCATGCTGGCGCTGGGCTGGGCGGCTTGGTCGTCTTCGCTGTCCGTGACCATTTTCATGCCCATGGCACTGCACACCATCTGCCCGCTTGCTGGTTTGACGATCGGTGAGGCCACAGCCGCCCCCATGAACAAGGCAAACCACACCAGCACGAGGCGGGTGAGCCAGGCTTTCTGGCGCAGGGTTTGCAGGGAGGTCATGGGGCGCGATTATCGCACCAGGCTCACGGCCTTGATTTGCGCCCAGACTGGCATGCCTGGCTGCAATTGCAGCTGGTGCGTGGCGCGGGCGGTCAGGCGCGCCACGATGGGCGTGCCACTGGCGTTCAGCCGCACCAGCACCTGATGGCCTGCGGCGTCGGGCGCCAATTGCGCGACCACGCAGGGCAGGTGGTTCTGGATGCTGGTGCCAGTAGCGTGCTCCAGGGTGACGCTCACGTCGCGCGCCAGAATGCGCACGCGCAGCGGTGTGCCGGGCGGCTCGCCAGTGTGTGCTACCCACAACATGCCGCCAGGTAAAGCCAGTTGGCACAGGCCCCAGGCTTTGTCGCAACCCGCCACGGTGCCCGTCACCAGCGCGCCCACGTCGTCGCCCAGATGTACCGGCAAATCGATCGACGAGAGCACCTGTACCGCCGGCCCGCAGGCGCGCACCTGGCCTTGCTCCAGCACCACCAGCGTGTCTGCCAGGTGCGCCACCTCGTCGGCTGCATGCGTCACATACAGCATGGGCACCTGCAAATGCTGGCGCAGGGCGTCCAGCCAGGGCAGTACCTCGCGCTTGCGCCCACCGTCTAGCGCCGCCAGCGGCTCGTCCAGCAAAAGCAGTTGCGGCTGCACAGCCAGGGCACGCGCGATGGCCACACGCTGTCGCTCGCCGCCCGACAAGGTGCCCGTTCGACGCCCCAGCAAGTGGCCAATGCCAAGCACCTCGATGGCTTGCGCCAGCGCTTGCCGTGCAACGCTCTGCTGGTCACGCGGCAAACGGCGCAAACCATAGTCAAGATTGCCCTGCACATCCAGGTGCTCGAACAGGCTGGCCTCTTGAAACACCATGCCCAGACGGCGCTGCCACACCGGGGTGAACACACCTGCGGCGTCGTCTTGCCACAGCACATCGCCCAGCTGCACGCGGCCCTGGGCACGTTCGAGCCCCGCCACGCTGCGCAGCAAACTGGTCTTGCCAGAACCCGAGGCGCCCCACAGCACGGTTACGCCTTGCGTGGGCAGGGTCAGCTGCGCTTGCAGGGCAAAGTCGGCTCGTTTCAGCCTCAGGTCGATGTGCAAGGTGCTCATGCGGGCGTCCTTGTTTTGCGGCCTTGCAAGCGGGCCAGCCCCACCAGCACCACAAAGGCAAACACGGCCATGCCACCGGCCAGCACATGGGCCTGCGCGTATTCCATCGCCTCCACATGCCCGTAAATCAGGGTGGAGAGCACGCGGGTCTGGCCCGGGATGTTGCCGCCCACCATCAGCACCACGCCAAACTCCCCCAGGGTGTGGGCAAAGCTGAGCACCGCCGCGGTGATCAGGCCGTGGCGTGCCTGCGGCAAGGCCACGGTGAGGAAGGCATTCAAAGGCTTGGCACCCAGCGTCATCGCCGCCTCCAGCGGGCGCGGCCCCATGTCGGCAAAGGCGGCCTGCAGCGGTTGCACCGCAAAGGGCAGGGAATACACGATCGAGCCGATCACCAGCCCAGTGAAAGTGAAGGACAGCGTGCCCCAGCCCAGCCATTGGGTGAGTTGCCCCAGCGGCCCGTGCGGACCCAGCGCCACCAGCATGTAAAAGCCCAGCACCGAAGGCGGTAGCACCAAGGGTAGCGTGACCAGTGCGCCCACCGGCTCGCGCCAGCGTGAGGTGGACCGTGCCAGCCACCAGGCCAGTGGCGTGCTCAGCGCGAGCAAGAGCGCCGTGGTCACGGTGGACAGGCGCAGGGTCAGCGCCAGCGCGGGCCAGGCACTGGCCACAAAATCGGCGTTCAGCAGGGAGGTGTTCAAGATTGAGGCGGTTGAATTCAGGGCGCGTAGCCGTAGGCGCGGATCACGGCGCGGGCGGCATCGGTGCGCAAGTATTGCAGAAGCGCCTTGGCGGCCAGGTTGTCCGCCCCCTGTTGGAGCAGTACCGCGTCCTGGCGGATCGGCTCGTGCAGCGCTGCAGGCACCACCCAGGCCGAGCCCGAGGTGATCTTGCCGTCCTGCATGACCTGCGACAGCGCCACAAAGCCCAGGCTGGCATTGCCGGTTTTGACGAACTGGAAAGTCTGGGCAATGTTTTCACCCATGACAAAGTGGGGGCGCAGCTTGTCGGCCAGGCCGCGCTGCTGCAACACCTGCAGGGCCGCTGCACCATAGGGCGCCAGCTTGGGGTCGGCCAGAGCCAGTTTGCTCCTCAAAGTGGCGTTGAGCATCGCGCCCTGCGCGTCCACCACGGCACTGTTGGCGCTCCACAGCACCAGCTGGCCAATGGCGTAAGTGAAAGCGCTGCCCGGCACCGCCAGCCCTTCTTTTTGCATGCGCGCAGGCGTTTCGTCGTCAGCCGCCAGCAGCACTGCAAAGGGCGCGCCGTTGCGCACCTGGGCGTAGAACTTGCCCGTGGCACCAAAGGACAACACCGCCTTGTGGCCGCTGTCTTTTTCAAATGCGGCAGCGATCTTTTGCATGGGGGCGGCAAAGTTGCTGGCCACCGCCACCTGGACGGTCTCTGCACGCGCCAGACCCCAACCCGACAGGGTCAGCACCAGCAAAGTGGTCAAGCATTTCATTGGGAATCGCCGAGTGGGGACAAACACCGGCGATTTTAGAGAGCCTCAGGCCAGGTCGCGGGCCACCTGCGCTTCAATCTGTACCCACTCTTCGTCGGTGAACAGCCGCGAGCGGGTGTGAAAAGCTTTGCCGGTGTTGCCCTCCAATGAGAAGGTGCCGCCTGAACCTTCGATCACATCCAGAATCAGTTGGGTGTGCTTCCAGTATTCGTACTGCAGTTTGCCGATGTAGAAGGGCACGCCACCCACCTCGCCGAGCTTGACGTCGTACGGCCCGATGGTCAGGTCGGTGGGCAGGTAGCAGTTGGCTGCGCTGTTGTCGCAGCAGCCGCCGCTTTGGTGAAACATCAGTTCGCCGTATTCGGCTTGCAACTGGGCAATCAGGGCCAGCGCATCCGGTGTTGCAACCACTCTTTCAACCATGGTTTTCTCCAGGCTAAGCAAAAAGGGGCGGATCGCTCCGCCCCAAAAGTGTGACCGGTCACCCGATCAGAAGAAGCCGAGCTTGCTCTCGCTGTAGCTGACCAGCAGGTTCTTGGTCTGCTGGTAATGGTCAAGCATCATCTTGTGGGTTTCACGGCCGATGCCGGACTCTTTGTAACCACCGAACGCGGCGTGCGCCGGGTAAGCGTGGTAGCAGTTGGTCCACACGCGGCCGGCCTTGATGGCGCGGCCCATGCGGTAGGCCACGTTGCCGTTGCGGCTCCACACGCCAGCGCCAAGGCCGTACAGCGTGTCATTGGCAATTTCCAGGGCTTCGGCTTCGTCCTTGAAGGTGGTGATGGCCAGCACCGGGCCAAAAATTTCTTCCTGGAAGATGCGCATCTTGTTGTGGCCCTTGAACAGCGTGGGCTGCACATAGAAGCCGCCTTCCAGGTCACCTCCCAGGTGGGCTTGCGAACCACCGGCCAACACTTCGGCACCTTCTTGCTTGCCCAGGTCCAGATAAGACAGGATTTTGGTCAGCTGTTCTTTGCTGGCTTGTGCGCCCATCATGGCGTCGGTGTCCAGCGGGTTGGCGTGCTTGATGGCGGCCACGCGCTTCAAGACGCGTTCCATGAATTTATCGTAGATGCTTTCTTGGATCAGGGCGCGGCTGGGGCAGGTGCAGACCTCGCCCTGGTTGAAGGCGAACAGCACCAGACCTTCGATGGCTTTGTCCAGGAAGCCGTCGTCTTTGTCCATCACGTCGGCAAAAAAGATGTTGGGCGACTTGCCGCCCAGCTCCAGCGTGGCGGGGATCAGGTTGTTGGCAGCGGCCTGGGCGATCACCCGGCCGGTGCTGGTGGAGCCGGTGAAGGCGATCTTGGCGATGCGCTTGCTGTTGGCCAGCGGCATGCCGGCTTCGCGGCCAAAGCCGTTGACCACGTTGAGCACGCCTGGGGGCAGCAGGTCGGCGATCAGCTCCACCAAAATCAGGATGGAGATCGGGGTGGATTCGGCGGGCTTGAGCACCACGCAGTTGCCAGCGCCCAGGGCCGGGGCCAGTTTCCAGGCGGCCATCAGGATCGGGAAGTTCCACGGAATGATCTGACCGACCACGCCCAGTGGCTCGTGGATGTGGTAGGCCATGGTGTTCTCGTCGATCTCGCTGATGCCGCCTTCTTGCGCGCGCAGGGCACCCGCAAAGTAGCGGAAGTGGTCCACAGTCAGGGGGATGTCGGCGTTGAGTGTTTCGCGGATGGCTTTGCCGTTGTCGATGGTTTCAGCGTAGGCCAGCAGTTCGAGGTTGGCTTCGATGCGGTCAGCGATTTTGAGCAAGATGTTGCTGCGCGTGGCGGCGTCGGTCTTGCCCCATTTGTCGGCGGCGGCGTGGGCTGCGTCCAGGGCCAGTTCGATGTCGGCGGCGTCCGAGCGGGCGGCTTGGGTGTAGACCTTGCCGCTGATGGGCGTGATCACGTCAAAGTACTGGCCTTTGACGGGGGCGGTCCACTGGCCGCCGATGAAGTTCTCGTAGCGGGCTTTGTATTGAATCTTGGCTCCGGCTTGTCCGGGGGCTGCGTAGATGGCCATAGGGGTCTCCTGTCGATGGTTTGAGTGTGTGATTGCGCACCGTGCATCGGTTGCACGCCGCTGGTCTTGCAAAACGGATGCCAAGACCATAAGGGCTCGGGTTTGCACTGGCCTCAGGTGCTGAGATCGGTGTCTGGGTCCTTTTAATCAGGGTAAACCCAGCTGTGTTCGGTGGGTAAAGCCTGTGAACTGTCCGCCACCTGTCAGTGACACCTGTCACAAATTGAGACAGTTGGGTAGGACCTGTACGACCAGGGCTTGCGCTGCGAGTGCAGCCCTCTAGACTGCCATCCACAACAAACCCCATCAGCGGGATACACCGCCTCCGGAGACACATTCATGCGAGCCCCTTCCCATTTGCCCGCTCCGCAATTGCGCCAGGCGCGGCTGCAGCTTATGGAGCAAGGCGTTGCGCCAGTCGGCAAGATCGACGAGCTGGTCGCGCGCTCCTGGTCGCGCAGTCTGGGCGCTGGACTTTCACCGATTGGACGCATCGACTTCAGCGACAACCAGACAGGGCTGGCACTGGAGCGGACTCGAACTTGTAACCATGAACTGATCAACCATTCCGAACCGGTCATGGAATACCTGTTCGAACAGGTCAGGCACAGCCACAGCATGGTGATCCTGTCGGATGCTCAGGGGGTGTTGATGCACACGCTGGGTGATCTCGACTTTCTGAGCAAGGCAGAACGGGTAGCCCTGATGTGCGGCGCCTCCTGGGCTGAAAGCCAGCGCGGCACCAATGCGATCGGCACCGCGTTGGCCGAGACCGTTGAAGTTGAAATTCACGGCGGCGAACACTTTCTGGATCGCAATGGTTTCCTGACCTGTGCCGCTGCACCCATCGTTTCGGCGCAGGGTCAGCTCATGGGCATTCTGGACATCTCGGGCGACCACCGCAGTCGGCATCCGCATACGCTGGGGTTGGTTGCGACTTCGGCGCGCATGATTGAAAACAGCCTGGTGACTGCCTCGTGCCGAAACCAGATTCTGTTGCAGTTGCACCCGAGGTCTGAGGGCATTGGCTCGGTCGCACAAGGCCTGCTGGCATTGACAGAAGACGGTTGGTTGGTCGGCGCCAACCGCAAGGCGCTGGAGTGGCTGGGGCTGCGTCATGCTGACTTGGGTGCGGTCACTTGGGCGCAGTGCTTTGATTTGCCCTTGGCGCAACTGCTTGGAGCAGAGCACAAAACCGGCGCACGCCCGCGTTTGCTGCGCACTGCACGTGGGCAAGCCTTGCATGCACAAGTGCACCCGCACACCCGCATCCGGCAACGGCTGACATTCAGTGCCCCTCCGGTTCGTGACCCTTTGAGCGAGCTTGATACGGGCGATGCCCAGTGGAAAAGTGCCGCAGACAAGGCCCGGCGGGTTGCCGACAAAGCCATTCCCTTGTTGGTTCTGGGGGAGTCTGGTGTGGGCAAAGAGTGGTTTGCCAAGGCTGTGCACGCGAGCAGCCGGCGCCATCAAAAACCTTTTGTGGCGGTCAATTGCGCGGCGTTGCCTGAGCATCTGATCGAGGCGGAGCTGTTTGGCTATGTGCCTGGCGCGTTCACCGGGGCCCATAAAAATGGCTCTGCAGGGCGTCTGCGCGAAGCCAATGGCGGGACGTTGCTTCTGGATGAGATTGGCGACATGCCGCTGGCACTGCAGACGCGGCTGCTGCGGGTACTCCAGGAGCGGCAAGTCACGCCGCTAGGCAGTGGCAACCCTGTGCCGGTGGACTTTGCGCTGATTTGTGCAACACACCAGGACTTGGCTCTGGCCGTTGAACAGGGTCGATTCAGGGCCGACTTGTACTACCGGATCAATGGGTTGGCCCTGCAATTGCCTGCCTTGCGCGAGCGCACGGACTTTGCCGCGCTGACCCATCGCTTGTTGGCTGAGCACGCGCCGCAGCAGGATCTGCAGATCGAGCCAGCGCTGATGTCGGCACTGCAGGCCTACCGCTGGCCTGGTAACTTGCGTCAATATGGCTTGGTCATGAAGACGGCCGTGGCCTTGTTGGACGCTTGCGAGACGGTGATCTCCTGGGCACATCTGCCCGATGATCTGGTATCCATTTTGCGGGCGTCCAGTCTCTTGTGTGTCGATGCCCCGGCCCAAAATCTGCACCAACTTTCGCGCAAAGCCATTCAACAAGCCCTTGAAAATGCCAGGGGCAATGTGTCGGCTGCGGCTCGGCAGCTGGGCATCAGTCGGCAGACGCTCTACCGCAAGCTCAATGAAAGAGCCGATCTGCATTGACGCCGTCGTGTGCGTGACCGGTTGTGCATGGCCGTCGCGCTAGGCTCGGGTTTCATCACCACTGGAGACACCCATGCTTACCCTCTGCGGCTTTGCGGCCAGCAACTACTACAACAAGGTCAAGTTTGCCCTGCTCGAAAAAGGCGTGCCTTTCACCGAAGAGCTGGCCTGGGTGGGTAAAACCGACCCGGCCTGCAGCCCGCTGGGCAAGGTGCCCTACATCAAGACCGACGAGGGCGGGCTTTGCGAGTCGGCGGTGATCATGGAGTACATCGAACAGCAGTACCCGCAAAACCCACTCCTGCCCGCCCATCCGTATGCCGCCGCCAAGGTGCGCGAGCTGGCCACCTTTTTGGAGCTGCACCTGGAGCTGGTGGCGCGCAACCTCTACCCCGAGGCTTTTTTTGGCGGCAAGATCAGCGACGGTGCCAAGGAAAAAACCGGCGCGCAGCTGGAAAAAAACATTGCCGCCTTTGCCCAGCTGGTCAAGTTTTCCCCCTTCATCGCGGGCGACGCACTGACACTGGCCGACTGCGCCGCCGTGGTGCATTTGCCGCTGGTCTCGGGCGCCACCAAGATCATCTATGGCCGCGATTTTCTGGCCGACCTGCCGGTGCGCGACTACCTCAAGCGCATGGGGGAGCGGCCCACGCTGGCGCAGGTCAATGCCGACCGCAAAACCAACACCGAGTTGATGCTCTCGCGCCTCAAAGCCAAAGGCTGAGCCCGTTTTTTTGACGCACATCAAACCCCGCTGCATCTGCCGACCCGGCTGCAGCCGGTGTTGATGCGCATCAAAGCCGCTGTGCTTCATCGGCCTAGCATGGGGCCATGAACACAGCACAAACCCTTTTCAAGAACCGCTTGCTTGGCGAGCGCCAGCAGCTGCTGGCGCGCATTGCCGAGCAGCGTGGCGGCCTGCTTTCGCGCGTGGACATGGCGGCCCAGCACGACATGCATGCCATGGAGTCGCATGCCCGCGCCATCACCGAGATGGGCGAGGAGTTCGCCATGAACGAACACGAAACCGCCGAGTTGGCCGCCATCGACGCGGCGCTTGAACGCGTGGCGCAAGGCTTGTATGGCCAGTGCCAGGACTGCGGCGTGGCCATTCCCGAAGCCCGCCTGGACGCCTACCCCTCGGCGCTGCGCTGCGTGAACTGCCAGGGCGCTTTTGAGAAAGCCCACTGAGCCTTCCCCTGTACTTGCAGGAGCCAGTCCTGCTGGCGATGCCCCCTCTGTGGCGCACAGCGTATCGCTGGCAGGGCAAGCGCCTGCACCCCCTTCTTCGATTTTTGAACCCAGGAGTAAAACCATGAGCACATTCCACGCCGTCGTCTGGATGGACCACAAAGAAGCCCACGTTCTGATGTTTGACCGCGAGCACGTCGAAGCCCAGCGCATCAAGTCACGAACCCACCACAAGCACCAGGGCAAGGTGGGTGATGTGACCGAGCTCTATGCCGAGGTGGCCCAGGCTCTGAGCGGTTGCCGCGAGGTGCTGCTGACCGGTCCTGGCAGCGTGCGCAACGATTTTCGTGACTGGTGCATCAAGCATGCCAAGGCTGCAGCTTCGGTGATCGTGGACAGCATTGCTGCTGACCACCCCAGCGACAACCAGTTGGTGGCCATGGCCAAGCAGTACTTCCGGAAATTCGATGCCATGGCGGCCGATCCCGCCCAAGTCTGAACGGAGGCAGGAGTTTGCGCTGCAAGCGATGGGGCCGCCCAAACCTCCCCCATCGCCAGCTGGGCTGGCGCCTACAATGGCAGGCATGCGCAGCCTGTTTCACTTTGCCTTCAACGTCACCGACCTCGACGTCGCCCGCCGCTTTTATGGTGATGTGCTGGGCTGCCGCGAGGGGCGCTCCACCGACACCTGGGTGGACTTTGACTTCTACAGCCACCAGATCTCATTGCACCTGGGCGAGCCCTTCAAGACGGCCCCTACCGGCCATGTGGGCGAACACCTGGTGCCCATGCCGCACTTTGGGCTGATTTTGCAGCGTGCCGACTGGCAGGCCATGGCCGACCGGCTGACGGCTTCGGGCATGCAGTTCGTGGTTGCACCGCACTTGCGCTTTGCAGGGCAAGCGGGCGAGCAGTGGACCATGTTCTTCCTGGACCCCTTCGGCAACCCGATCGAGGTCAAGGGATTTGAGTCACTGGAGACGGTGTACGCCAGCTGAGCGCTGACGCAGCACCCGCCCCTCAGACCTGATCGGCCAGGTTCACGATTTTCTGGTCGATGGCGCCGAACAGGCTCTGCCCGTTCTTGTCCTTCATCTCGATGCGGATGGTGTCGCCGAACTTCATGAAGGCGGTGCTGGGCTTGCCGTCCAGAATGGTTTCGATGGCGCGCTTTTCGGCAATGCAGCTGTAGCCCTTGGGCCAGTCCTTCTTGCCGTTCTCTTCCACGCCCCGGTTGCTCACCGTGCCGCTGCCCACGATGGAGCCGGCGCGCACATTGCGCGTCTTGCAGATGTGGGCGATCAGCTGGCCGAAGTGGAAGGTCATGTCGGGGCCGGCGTCGCACATGCCGACCTTGCGGCCGTTCCAGGTGCTTTGCAGCACGTTGTGCACGCGCCCGCCCTGCCAGGCATCGCCCAGCTCGTCGGGCGTGATGGCCACCGGACTGAAGGCGGTGGCCGGCTTGCTCTGGAAGAAACCAAAGCCCTTGGCCAGTTCGTTGGGGATCAGGTTGCGCAGGCTGACGTCGTTGGCCAGCATCAAGAGGCGCACACCTTCCACCGCTTCTTCGGGCGTGGCGCGCATGGGCACATCACCCGTGATGACGGCGATTTCGGCTTCGAAGTCGATGCCGAAGGCTTCATCAAAGCACACCACGTCGTCGCAGGGGCCAATGAAGTCGTCGCTGCCGCCCTGGTACATCAGCGGGTCGGTGTAGAAGGTCTCGGGCACTTCGGAGTTGCGGGCGGCGCGTACCAGCTCGACGTGGTTGATGTAGGCCGAGCCGTCGGCCCACTGGTAGGCGCGCGGCAGCGGGGCCATGCACATCTTGGGGTCAAAGGGGAAGGCGTGGCGGGCCTTGCCCGAGTTCAGGGTCTGGTACAGGTCTTCGAGCTGGGGGGCGATGAAGTTCCAGTCGTCCAGCAGTTGCTGCATCTTGCTGGCGATGCCGGTCGCATAATGGGCGGTGCTCAGGTCGCGGGACACCACCACCAGCTGGCCGTCACGGGAACCGTCTTTGTAGGTCGCAAGTTTCATGATTTCAGAAGTCCGTTTTGGGGTGCCCGGCGCGTGTGCATTGACCGAGCGAATTACGCATTGGTAAACTCGTTTAACTAAACGAAACGTCATTCTAGACCATATGGCCATTCAACGCACGCCCCCAAGCACACCCTTTGCTGAAGAGGCCAGCGCCGACAAGGCGCGCGCCGGCATCCAGTCCGTCGAGGTGGGGTTTGCTCTGCTCGAGGTGCTGGCCCAGGCCCCCGGCCCCCTCATGCTGCGCGACCTGGCGGCTCAGGCCGACATGAGTGCAGCCAAGGCGCACCGCTACCTGGTGAGCTTCCAGCGCCTGGGCCTGGTGGTGCAGGACGGCGCCACCACCCGTTACGAACTGGGCCCTGCCACCCTGCGCCTGGGCCTGGCCACGCTGTCGCGGCTGGACGCGGTCAAGATGGCGCGTGAGCGCCTGCCCGCCCTGGGTGAGCAGACCGGCCAGACGCTGGCGCTGGCCGTCTGGGGCAACCACGGCCCCACGCTGGTGCATTGGCAGGAGTCGCCGCAGGCGGTGCCGGTCAACCTGCGCCTGGGCGATGTGATGCCCATGCTCTCGTCGGCCACCGGCCGCTGTTTTGCGGCTTTCTTGGGCCATGGCGTGGGTTCGGACCAGGCCAAGGTGCTGGTGGAACGCGAGATCGCCCTGGCCCGTGACACCGGCCGCCACGATGTGCCCACCAACGCCAAAGAGCTCCAGGCCCTGATTGCAGAGACACAAGCGCACGGGCTGGGCCGCGTCCACAACGTGCTGCTGCCCGGTATCTCGGGCTTTTGCGCACCGGTGTTCGACGCCGATGGCCACCTGGCCCTGGGCGTGGTCTCGCTGGGCTCGTCGGCCACCTTCGATGTGGCGTGGACGGGCGCCCTGGCCACCACCCTGCTGCGCATGACGCGCCAGTTGTCGGTCGACCTGGGTTGGAGCGGTGCTGCGGCCTGAAGACCCTGGCATGAGGCGGCCTGGTTCGGCAGGCCCTTCGCTGCGCGTGCTGCTGGGGCTGGGGGCAGGCGTGCTGCTGGCCCACAGTTTGGTGCTGCTGGGCTCGGCTTCGCCGCTGTCCCTGCATTTGTCAGCCCCCGCGCCGACGGCGCGGGTGCAGTTGCGCGTGCTTTCACCGGTGTCCGACGCGCAGCAGGCTCCGGCCTCGCGCGCACGACCCACGACGCGCGCGCGAGCGCGGCCTCGGCCTGCGCCTGCTGTACAGCGGTCCGAGGCGGTCGAGGTCGTGCCCGAAACCGCCCCCATGCTCGACAGCGCAGCGTCCGAGCCGGTGGCCGCCGCCCCGTTGGCGCCGCAGCCTGAGTCGGTACCGCTTGCGCAGGCTGTAGCCCCCGAGCCTGACCCACTCTTGTCCGCTGGGGACCTGCCGAAGCCAGAAGCCGTGGCTGCACAGCCCCAGAACTCACTGCCCCTGATCTCGCTGGGCGCGCTGCCGCCATCGCGCCTGCTCAGCTACCAGCTCACCGGCATGGACAAGGGGCTGAACTACCACGCCAGCGGAGAACTGCGCTGGCAGCACAACGACACTGACTATGAGCTTGTCTTGTCCGTCAGGGCATTTTTGCTGGGCAACCGGCACTGGCGCAGCGCGGGGCAGATTGACGCCACAGGCCTGGCGCCACGGCGCTTTTCGGACAGTTGGCGCAACGAGCGGGCAGCGCACTTTGACCGTGAGCAGCAGCGCATTGTCTTCAGCAGCAACAGCCAGCCCGCGCCCCTGCAGCCGGGCGCGCAAGACCAGGTGAGCCTGTATGTGCAGCTGGCCGCGGCCATGGCGGGCGAGCCCGAGCGCTTTGTGCCTGGCACGCAGCTGCAGGTGCAAACCGCCACCGTGCGCGAAGCTTTGCCCTGGGCGCTCGTGCTTGAAGGGGCCGAGCCGCAGACGGTGGATGGCCAAATCACACGCACCCTCAAATGGCTGGCCCAGCCACGCCACCGGTACGACACCCGCCTGGAATTTTGGGTGGCGCAGTCGCAGGCTTGGCTGCCGGTGCGCATCCGCATCACGCAGGCCAGTGGCAGCTACATCGACCTGGTGCTGCGAGGTGCGGACCCTTTGCCTCCCCTGCCGCTGGCCAACAATGAAGGTGGCGTCGAAAAAAAGCCTTGAAAACAGGCATACTGCAAGCACATGGGGTCATCGAGGAGAGGAGTTGAAGCCATGAACCTGCTGTACGAATCTGACGACTTTGCGGTGATGCATCTGCTGGCCAACGAGGTGACCGAAGGTCAGGCCAAGCCTGCCCGTCCTGTGCTGGAGCGCCACGGTTTCGAGATCGTGGACAAACGCTCGGGCAAAGAGGTGTATCTGGACGGCTCCTGGGCCGAACTGTTCCAGCAACAGTTGCAGGCCTGGCAACAGCACAGCCCCACCCAGGAAGAAGTCGAAGACACACTGGAAAGCTACACCGGCCTGGCCCAGCAGCCAGTGGTCGTTCACTGAACGTCTGCGTTGGCCATGAAGGGCATCTGGCCTGGATTCAGGCCAGGTGCCCTTTTCTTTCCAGCCAGCCAAACAGCGGCGCCACCAAAATCAGCACAGCCACCAGGCGACATACCTGAAACGCCGTCACCACCGGTACCCCCAGTTGCAGCACCTTGGCGGTGATCGCCATTTCGGCAATGCCGCCGGGCGAGGTGCCCAAAATCAGGGTGGCCGGGTGCTGGCCCACCAGCAGCGCCATGGCCCAGCCAAACAGGGCCGAAACCACCAGCATGCCCAGCGTGCCCACAGCCACCGACACCAGCCAGCGCGGCGCGGTGTGCAAAAACTCTTTTTGAAAGCGCACGCCCAGGCTCACGCCAATGCACAGCTGGGCCGCGTTCGACAGGGGTGCCGGAATGGCCGACCATTGTGTGCCGGCCAAGGTCAAGAACATGACACTGAGCAGAGCCCCCATGAACCAGGGGTTGGCGCGGCGCAGCTTGACCATGGCCCAAACGCCCAGCAGGCTCAGGGCGGACAGTTGCAGCAGGCCCGGCCAATGCACCTCGCGCGTGACGCTGCGCAAGCTGGGGTCCACCTGCAGGCCCCAGTGGCTTTGCGCCCACTGCATGGCAAAGGGCACCGAAATCACCACCAGCACCAGGCGCATGCTGTGCGCAGCCGCCACCAGGTCGGTGCGGGCACCCACGCGCTCGGCCAGCAGCGTCATTTCGGAGGCGCCGCCAATGGCCCCGGCAAAGTAGCTGGTGGCGCGCAGGCGGTGCGCGTCCAGGTGGCCCAGGTCGCCCCGATGGCGGCGCTGCAGCCACAGCCCAAACCCCCAGCCCAGGCCCAGAGCCCAGACGGTGCTCAGCACAATCGCCCACCACAGGTTCAGCACCAGCGCGCCCACTTGGGGCGTGAAATAAAAACCCAGCGCACAACCAATGGCCCACTGCCCGGCATTGCGCAGGGCGCCTGAGCTGTGGGTGGGCAAGCCCGCCATGGACGCCAGTGCGGTGGCCAGCAAGGGGCCGAGCATCCACGGAATGGGGGTGTGCAGGGCCACACACAGTTCGGCAGCCAGCAGGGCGCCCAGCAAGGTCAGGCCGGTGCGCCACAGGACGGGGGTGTTCATCTGAGCCAAAAATTTGCCCGGGACAGGCCCGGGCAGAAGGGTTGGGGTTGTTGACGTGTCAGGCGTGGCGACGGATGCTGTCGGCCAGGGTTTGCACCATCTGATCGATCTGCGCATTCTCCACGATGTAGGGCGGGCAGATCACGATGTTGTCACCGGCCGCGCGCAGCCACACGCCGCGGTGGAAGCAGTCGAGCATGATGTCGTAGGCCCGCTTGCCCGGGCCGGCGGCCGCAGGGGCCAGTTCCACGGCGCCCGCCAGGCCCAAGGTGCGCACACCCACGACCGTGGGCAGTCCCTTGAGGGCGCTGTGCATGGCGTCGCCCAGCACGCGGCCTTGCGTGCCCGCGCGTTTGAACAGGTCTTCGTCCTTCATGAGCTGCAGTGTGGCCACGGCGGCGGCGCAGGCCACAGGGTGGCCCGAGTAGGTGTAGCCGTGGAAGAACTCGATGGCGTGTTCGGCGCCGCCGGCGTTCATCATGGCGTCGTAGATGAAGTCGCGGCAGACCACGCCGCCCAGTGGGATCACGCCGTTGGTGACCGCCTTGGCAAAGTTGAGCATGTCGGGCACCACGCCGTAAAAGTCGGCGCCAAAGTTCGTGCCCATGCGGCCAAAGCCGGTGATGACCTCGTCAAAGATCAGCAGGATGCCGTGCTTGTCGCAGATCTGGCGCAGGCGCTGCAGGTAGCCCTTGGGCGGGATGTACCAGCCCGCACTGCCTGCCACCGGTTCGACGATGATGGCGGCCACATTGCTGGGGTCGTGCAGGGCCAGGATGCGGGTTTCCAGCTCGATGAGCGGGTCCTCTTGCCAAACCGGTTCCTGGTGGTGGATATACGCGTGGTTCACCGGATCGTGGATGAAGCGCATGTGGTCCACGCGCGGCAGCAGTTGCGCGCCGTAGACCTTGCGGTTGGCGGGCAGGCCGCCCACGCTCATGCCACCAAAGTTGACCCCGTGGTAGCCCTTTTCGCGGCCGATGAAGACGTTGCGGTGGCCTTCGCCACGGGCACGGTGGTAGGCCAGTGCGACCTTGAGCGCGGTGTCTGCGGCTTCGGAGCCGGAGTTGCAGAACAGCACCTTGTTCAAATCGCCCGGCGCCATCTCGGCAATCATGTGCGCAGCTTTAAAGGCCTGGTCGTTGCTGGCCTGAAAAGCGGTGGCGTAGTCCAGAGTGTCGAGCTGGCGCTTGATGGCCTCGTTGATGGGCTTGCGGTTGTGGCCTGCGCCCACGCACCACAGGCTGGAGATGCCGTCCAGCACCTGGCGACCGTCGTGGGTGGTGAAGTGCATGCCGTCTGCGGCCACAAAAACGCGCGGGTCTTTCTGAAAGTGGCGGTTGGGCGTGAAGGGCAGCCACTGGTGGCTGAGGTCAATGTGGGGGCTGGTCATGGGTGGGGGCTCCTCGGAGTGGTTTTATTGTAGGAGCTTGCCTTGCAAGCGATTCAAGTGCCGATCACCAGCAGGGCTGGCTCCTGCAGGCAAGGGCGCAAGGGTGCCCGCAAAACAAAAAGGCCGCACAGGGCGGCCTTGGTGAAAGCGGTGTGGCGCTCAGTCGGCGTATTTGCCAGCAGCGTCCACAGCGGCCTTGATCTTGGCCATTTCGGCTGCCACAAACTTTTTGTGTTCGGCTGGTTCCACGCGTTTGTCGTTGACCACGATGGCGCCCAGGCCTTCCTGCTTCTTGATGAACTCGGGGTCTTTCAGCGCTTTCTTCAAGCCGTCGTTGAGGACCTTGATCACTTCAGCCGGGGTGCCTTTGGGGGCGTAAAGGCCATGCCAAATCGTCAGGTTGAAGTTCTTGAGGCCCATTTCCTGCAGCGAGGGGTAGTGCTTGAGGACGGGGTGGTTGGACAGGGGTTTGGCCGTGGTCACGGCAAAAGCCTTGATGCGGCCCGATTCGATCTGGGCGGTGGTGTTGGTGGTTTGGTCGCACATCACGTCCACCTGGCCGCCCATCAGGGCGGTCATGGCCGGGGCGGTGCCGCCAAAGGGAATGGTGGTCATCGCGTCCTTGGTCTGCAGGGTGGACTGCCACAGCAGGCCGCAGATGTGCGAAGCGGAACCCAGGCCTGCATGCGCAATGTTGAGCTTGCCTGCATTGGCACGGATGTGGTTTTCAAAGTCGCGGTAGGTGTTGGCTTGCAACTGGGGCTTGCCCACCAGCGTCATGGGCACATCGTTGATCATGCCCAGGTACTCGAAGTCTTCGAGGGCCTTGTAACCGAGCTTACGGTAAAGGGCTGGGGTGGCGGCCATGCCAATGTGCCAAACCATCAGGGTGTGGCCATCGGGGTTGGCTTTGGCCACCTTGGTGGCTGCGATGGTGCCACCGGCGCCGGCCGTGTTCTCGACCACGAAATTGCCACCCGGAACGGCTTTGCGCATGGCTTCGGCCAGGTCGCGGGCCACGCGGTCGGTGGGGCCGCCAGCGGCAAACGGCACCACAAAAGTGACGGGTTTGCTGCCCGGGAAAGTTTGGGCCTGTGCCGCCACGGTCAAACCAGCAGCCAGTGCGATCAGCGTCAATGCATGTTTCATCTGCATACTCCAGAGGTTCTAAAACCTTTGGAGTGTAAACGGCAAAAGCAGCACTTCAATCGCGGAAATCACCTAGCGGCAAACCCTTGTGGCCAAGGGTTGACGCCCCTCAAAGCCGGTGGACTTACTTGTAGCTGCGGGCGTCCTCGATCACCTTGCCATCGTTGGGAAGGCTGCCAGGGGCCACGCACTGCACGTTGCCGCGCAGTTTGGTCACGTCGCGCAGGGCTTCGGCCACCTTGAGCTGCAAGGCTTCAGACGGTGCAGTGGTCTCGATGCGCAGGTCCATCTGGTCGTTGGCCATCTCGCCGGTCACGACCAGACGGGCCCTGGTGACTTCGGGAAAGCGTCTGACAACTTCAGCGATTTGGCCCGGGTGCACGAACATGCCGCGCACCTTGGTGGTCTGGTCGGCACGGCCCATCCAGCCCTTGATACGGGTGTTGGTGCGGCCGGTGGGGCAAGCGCCCGGCAACACGGCCGAGAGGTCGCCGGTGCCAAATCGGATCAGCGGGTAGTCTGGGTTGAGGACGGTGACCACCACCTCGCCCACTTCGCCTTCCGCCACCGGGTCACCGGTGCCGGGGCGCACGATCTCGGCGATCACGCCCTCGTCCAGCACCAGACCCTCGCGGCTTGCAGTTTCATAGGCGATCAGACCCACATCAGCGGTGGCATAGCACTGGTAGGCGGTCACACCTTGCTGGCTAAACCAGTCGCGCAGCGAGGGCGGGCAGGCCTCGCCCGAGACCATGGCTTTGGTAATGGAGAGTTTTTGACCGGCTTCGGTGGCCTTCTCCATCAGGATCTTGAGGAAGCTGGGCGTGCCTGCGTAGGCGTTGGGGCGCAGGTCGGCGATGGCCGCCAGTTGCTGCTCGGTGTTGCCCACGCCGCCGGGGATGACGGTACAGCCCAGCGCCAGCGCACCACTTTCCATGATCCAGGCCCCCGGCGTGAGGTGGTAACTGAAGCAGTTGTGCACCAGGTCTCCGGCCTCAAAGCCAGCGGCCGCCATGGCGCGTGCGGCGCGCCAGTAGTCGGGAGCGTGGCCCTCGGGTTCGTAGATGGGACCGGGTGACTGGTAAACGCGGCGCGCACCTTTTTGCTGATCCGTGCGCAACATGCCCTTCCAGCCAATCGTGCCAAAGCCTCCGAAAGGATCTTTGGCACGCTGGGCTTGCTGGCGTTCCAGCAATTCGTATTTGCGTGTGACCGGCAGCTTGGCCAATGCCGCGCGGCTGGTGATGCTGGCCGCATTCACACCGCTCAGAATCTCGGCAAACGCCGCGCTGTTGTTTTGCGCATGCGCAATCTGCTGGGGCAGTGCCGCCATCAAGTCGGCTTCGCGCTGCTGCGGGCTGCGGGTTTCCAGGGCGTCGTGGTGCTGGCTCATGGTGTGTGGGGATTCAGCTGAAAGAAGGTGTCTGCCGGAGGGAAAGTCAACGCTGCGCGGCCCCCTGGAGGGGGAAGCGGCGCAACCGCATTGAGGGGGTCAGGCCAACCAACGCTTACGGCGCTTGTAGCTCTTGACGTCCTTGAAGCTCTTGCGCTCGCCACCGCCCACGCCCAGGTAAAACTCTTTGACGTCTTCGTTGGTGCGCAGGTACTCGGCTTCACCGTCCATCACGATGCGGCCACTTTCCATGATGTAGCCGTAGTCGGCGTACTTGAGCGCCATGTTGGTGTTCTGCTCGGCGATCAGGAAGGTGACCTTTTCCTTGGTGTTGAGGTCTTTGACGATCTCGAACACTTCTTCCACGATCTGCGGAGCCAGACCCATTGAGGGTTCGTCGAGCAGCACCATGTTGGGGTTGGACATGAGGGCTCGGCCAATCGCGCACATTTGCTGCTCACCGCCGGAGGTGTAGGCTGCCTGCGAGCTGCGGCGGGTTTTCAGGCGCGGGAAGTAGTTGTAGACCTTCTCCAGGTTGGCGGCGATCTCGCCCTTGTCGGTGCGGGTGTAGCTGCCGGTCATCAGGTTTTCTTCGATGGTCAGGTGGGCAAAGCAGTGACGGCCTTCCATGACCTGCACCACGCCACGGCCCACCAGGTCGGCGGGGGACATGTTTTCGATGCGTTCGCCGCGCAGTTCGATGGAGCCTTTGGTGACTTCTCCGCGTTCGCCCTTGAGCAGGTTGGAGATCGCGCGCAGTGTGGTGGTTTTGCCCGCGCCGTTGCCGCCCAGGATGGCGACGATGCCCTGCTCAGGCACTTGCAGCGACACACCCTTGAGCACGAGGATCACGTGGTTGTAGATGACCTCGATGCCGTTGACGTTGAGAACGATGTTTTTCGTGTCCATGGTGGTGTATGTCCTTTTGTACCAACTGAAAGACCCGCGCGCGGCCCTTTCAGTTGGCGGCCCGCGAGGGCCGCTGCCCCTCCCGCTTGGCGGGAGGGGATGGGGAGGGTGCAACAGATCGGCAGGAACTGCCAACCTGATCGCACCGCGATCAGGATTGGCAGTCAGCCGGGGTGCGGCGTGTCAGCTTCTTCTCTGCGGCGTACTTGTCGGCGGCGGTCTTGACCATCGGTTTGATGATCATCTCGTCGGCCTGGTACCAGTCGCTGGAGAACTCCCACTTGCTGCCGTTCCAGGTGTGGATGCGGCCCCAGTTGGCGCCCATGTGGTCTTGGCAGCTGGTGGAGACGGGACGCATCACGCCCTTGAAGCCCAGCGCGTCCAATTTGGCCTGGGTCAGGTTCAGGTTCTCATAACCCCAGCGTGCTTGTTCGCCAGTCATGATCTTGCCCTTGCCAAAGCGCTCTTGTGCAGCGCGCACGCCTTCGACGGCAAACATGGCGCTCATGGCGCCGCGCACGTACAGCACTTGACCCACTTCGTCTTTGGGACCGGTGCCCTGGCCTTTGCCATGGACCTTGCTCAGGATTTCCTTGACGAAATCGGCGTTTGGTTCGGCACCGTGCTGCATGGTGATGGCGTTGTAGCCCTTGGCGCCTTCGCCAACGTCTTTGGCATCGGGTTCGGCACCGGCCCACCACACGCCGTAGATCTTGTCACGCGGATAGCCCGTTGCCTGGGCTTCCTTGAGCAGGGTGGAGTTCATCACGCCCCAGCCCCAGTTGATGACATAGTCGGGACGGTCGCGGCGGATTTGCAACCAGGTCGACTTTTGCTCTACGCCGGGGTGGGTGACGGGCAGCAGACTCAGCTTGAAGCCGTGCATGTTGGCACGCTCTTGCAAAATGGGGATGGCTTCTTTGCCGAAGGGGCTGTCGTGGTAGACCAGCGCAATGTGTTTGCCTTTGAGCTTGTCGGCGCCGCCGAGCTTCTTGGCGATGTCCTGCACGATGATGTCGCCCGCTACCCAGTAGGTGCCCGCGATCGGGAAGTTCCACTTGAACACGCCGCCGTCTTGTGACTCGCTGCGGCCATAACCGGCGGTGATCAGCGGGATTTTGTCGCCAGGGGCTTTTTCAGTCAGGGCGAAGGTGATGCCGGTGGACAGGGGCTGGAACACGGTGGCGCCTTTGCCCTTGAGGCGTTCGTAGCATTCCACACCGCGGTCGGTGGCATAACCGGTTTCGCACTCTTCAAAACTGACTTTCACGCCGTTGATGCCACCGCGGGCATTGACCAGCTTGAGGTAGTCCACATAGCCGTTGGCAAAGGGGACGCCGTTGGGGGCGTAGGCGCCGGTGCGGTACACCAGCACCGGGAAAAATTGCTCTTTGGCCTGGGCCGAGGCCAGGGTAGGCACCAGAGCGCTGGACAGGCCAGCAGCAGCCACTGCAGTGGCAAGAGCGAGTTGACGAAGCTTCATGGTTGTCTCCTAGGGTTGGTTGGAAGCGCGGGAAAAATCAATGCAATCAGTGAGGGAAGGGCCACAGGCGCAGCTTTTGTTTGGCAATGGACCAGAGTTTGGCCAGACCGTGAGGCTCCACGATCAGGAACCACACGATCAGGGCGCCGAAGATCATGTATTCAGCGTGCGAGACGGTGGCGGTGGAGATTTCCACACCGAACAGTGCGCCCAGTGCTGGCAGGAACTGGTTCAAAAAGATGGGCAAGACCACGATGAAGGCGGCGCCAAAGAAGCTGCCCATGATGGAACCCATGCCGCCGATGATGACCATGAACAGCAGCTGGAAGGACCGGTCGATGGAGAAAGCAGCCGGTTCCCACGAACCCAGGTGCACAAAGCCCCACAGCGCACCGGCCACGCCGACGATGAAGGAGCTGACCGCAAAGGCGCTGAGTTTGGCGTACATGGGGCGGATGCCGATCACGGCGGCGGCCACGTCCATGTCGCGAATCGCCATCCACTCGCGGCCAATGGCGCTGCGCACCAGATTTTTGGCCAGCAGGCCAAACACGACCAGAAAGCCCAGACAGAACCAGTACTTGTCCATCGGGGTGTCAATGGTCCAGCCCAGCACGGACAGATTCGAGACCGAGACCGAGCCGGAGGCGTTGTTGTTGGTGAACCAGCCCACCCGCAGGAAGGCCCAGTCGCAGAAGAACTGCGCCGCCAGTGTGGCCACCGCCAGGTACAGGCCCTTGACGCGCAGACTGGGAATACCGAAGAACATGCCCACCAGCGTGGCAAAGAAGCCGCCCGACAGCAGCGCCACGATCAGCGGCATGCCTTCGAAGCGGATGTAGGTGTTGTAGGCCATGTAAGCGCCCACCGCCATGAAGGCGCCCGACCCCAGTGAGATCTGGCCGCAGTAGCCCACCAGGATGTTCACCCCCAGGGCCGCCAGCGACAGGATCAGGAAAGGGATCAGGATGGCGCGGAACATGTATTCGTCCACCATGAAAGGCACCACCAGGGCGGCTATCGCCACGATGGCCAGGATGGCCAAGCGGTCCTGCGTGATCGGAAAGATCTGCTGGTCGGCGCGGTAAGAGGTCTTGAACTGACCGTTTTCTCTGTAGAACATGTCGATGACTCCTTACACGCGGTCAATGATTTTCTCGCCAAAGAGGCCCTGCGGACGGAACAGCAGGAACACCAGCGCGAGCATGTAGGCAAACCAGATTTCGATGCCGCCGCCCACCAGGGGGCCGAGGTAGACCTCGGAGAGCTTTTCACCCACGCCGATGATCAGACCGCCGATGATGGCGCCGGGCACCGAAGTCAGGCCGCCCAAAATGATCACGGGCAAGGCGCGCAGGGCCACGGTGGTCAGCGAGAACTGCACGCCCAGCTTGGAGCCCCAGATGATGCCGGCCACCAGCGCGGTGATGCCCGCCACGCACCAGACGATGACCCAGATGCGGTTGAGCGGGATGCCGATCGACTGGGCAGCCTGGTGGTCGTCGGCCACGGCGCGCAGGGCGCGACCGGTGCCGGTTTTCTGGAAAAACACCGACAGCGCGGCCACCAGCACGGCGGCGATCAAGGCGGCCACCACGTCCTCCTGGTTGATCAGCACGCCACCTTCAAAGATGCCGTCGAGCACAAAGACCGGGTCTTTGGGCATGCCCACGTCGATCTTGTAGATGTCGCTGCCAAACAGGGTCTGGCCGAAGCCGTCGATGAAGTAGGTGATGCCCAGGGTGGCCATCAGCAGGGTCACGCCTTCCTGGTTGACCAGGTGGCGCAGCACCAGGCGCTCGATCACCCAGGCCAGCAGGAACATGAAGACCACCGAGACCGCAAAGGCCAGCACATTGGCCAGCACCTTGCTCTCGATGCCGATCCATTGCGGAATCCACTCGGAAAAACGCGCCATCGACAACGCTGCAACCAGCACCATCGCGCCTTGCGCAAAATTGAACACGCCCGAGGCCTTGAAGATCAGCACAAAGCCGAGGGCCACCAGCGAATACAGCATGCCGGCCATCAGGCCGCCAAACAGAGTCTCAAGAAAGAATGCCATTTGTTTGTCCTCTTTCGTGCGGTCAGTGGGAGGTGCCCAGGTAAGCCCGGATCACGTCTTCGTTGTTGCGCACTTCTTCGGGTTCGCCGTCGCCGATTTTTTTGCCGTAGTCCAGCACCACGACGCGGTCCGAGATGTCCATCACCACGCCCATGTCGTGCTCGATCAGCACAATCGTCGTGCCGAATTCGTCGTTCACGTCGAGGATGAAGCGGCACATGTCCTGCTTTTCTTCGAGGTTCATGCCGGCCATCGGCTCGTCGAGCAGCAGCACCTGCGGCTCCATGGCCAGGGCGCGGCCCAGGTCCACACGCTTTTGCAGGCCGTAGGGCAGCTGGCCCACGGGCGTTTTGCGAAAAGCCTGGATTTCGGGGAAGTCGATGATGTGCTCGACTTTTTCGCGGTGCGCTTCCTCTTCGCGCTGGGCCGGGCCCACGCGAAGCGCCTGCAAAAACAGGTTGCTTTTGATCTTGAGGTTGCGCCCCGACATGATGTTGTCGATCACGCTCATGCCTTTGAACAAGGCCAGGTTCTGGAAGGTGCGGGCAATGCCCATCTCGGCCACCTGGCGGCTGTTCATGTGGTCGAACTGCTGGCCACGGAACGTGATCGAGCCTTCAGACGGCGTGTACACGCCGTTGATGCAGTTGAGCATGGAGCTCTTGCCGGCGCCATTGGGGCCGATGATGGAGCGGATCTCGTGCTCTTTGACGTTGAACGAGATGTCGGTGAGCGCCTTGACGCCACCGAACCGCAGGCTGATGTTTTGGACGTCAAGAATGACGTCACCGATCACTTTGCTCATGCTGCTGCCTTCACAGGGGTGAATGTTTTTGCATCCAAAATCTTGAGCGTGGCACTCACGCTGCCGCTGCGGCCGTCTTCGAACTTGACCACGGTTTCAATGAACTGTTCCATCTTGCCGCCGTACAGGCCGTCGATGAGCGGCTGGTATTTCTCGGCGATGAAGCCGCGGCGCACCTTGTTCGTGCGGGTGAGTTCGCCGTCGTCAGCGTCCAGCTCCTTGTGCAGCACCAGAAAGCGGCTGACCTGGCTGCCGGCCAGCATGGCGTCTTCGGCCAGGTCGGCGTTGACTTTTTCCACGCAGTCCTTGATCAGCTCGTACACCTCACCTTTGCCTGCCAGGTCGGTGTAGCCGGCGTAGGGCAGGTTGCGGCGCTCGGCCCAGTTGCCCACGGCGTCAAAGTCGATGTTGATCATCACGCACACTTTTTCGCGGCCGTCGCCGTAGGCCACGACTTCCTTGATGTGCGGGAAGAACTTGAGTTTGTTCTCGACGTACTTGGGCGCAAACATCGCGCCATCGTTGGCCCCACCCTTGATGCGGCCCACGTCTTTCACGCGGTCGATGATCTTGAGGTGGCCGTGGTTGTCGATGAAGCCTGCGTCGCTGGTGTGGTACCAGCCGTCAGCGGTGAGCACTTCGGCGGTGGCCTTCTCGTTTTTGTAGTACTCCTTGAGCAGGCCGGGCGACTTGACCAGGATCTCGCCATCGTCGGCCAGCTTGATCTCGACGCCCTTGCAGGGCACGCCCACGGTGTCAGCGCGCGCTTCGTTGTCGGGCTGCAGGCACACAAACACGGCCGTCTCGGTGGAGCCGTAGAGCTGCTTGAGGTTGATGCCGATCGAGCGGTAGAAAGTGAACAGGTCGGGACCGATGGCTTCACCGGCGGTGTAGGCCACGCGCACACGGGAAAAACCCAGGTTGTTGCGCAGCGGCCCGTAGACCATCCAGTCACCCAGCTGGTAGCTCAGGCGGTCGATCAGGCCTACCGATTTGCCGTCCATCAGATCCGGCCCCACGCGTTTGGCCACGTCCATGAAGTGGTGGAACATCTTGCGCTTGAAGCTGCCGGCGTCTTCCATGCGGATCATCACGCTGGTGAGCATGCCCTCGAACACGCGGGGCGGCGCGAAGTAATAGGTCGGGCCGATTTCCTTGAGGTCGATGTTGATGGTGGCGCCCGATTCAGGGCAGTTGACCACGTAGCCGCAGACCAGCCACTGGGCGTAGCTGAAGATGTTCTGGCCGATCCAGGCCAGCGGCATGTAGGCCAGCACATCCTCATTGGAGGTGAGTTTGTCGAATTCGGCGCCAGCGCGGGCGCGGTCGATCAGCGAGCTGTGTGTGTGCACCACGCCCTTGGGATTGCCGGTGGTACCCGAGGTGAAGAACATGGCGGCCACATCGCCTGCCACGGCCTTTTCGGCTTCGGTGTGGAAGAACTGGGGGTGCTGCTGGCCAAACACCTGCCCGGCGGCAATCAGCTCGTCGAGCGAGCCCAGCCCATCTTCGGTGTAGTTGCGCAGGCCGCGCGGATCGTCATAGAAGATGTGCTGCAGCTGCGGGGCCTGCTCGCGCACTTCCAGCATCTTGTCCACTTGCTCCTGGTCTTCGACCACGGCAAAGCGCACTTCGGCGTTGTTGATGGGGAACACGCACTCGGCGGCGGCGGCATCCTGGTAGAGCGCCACGGGAATGGCACCCAGCGACTGCGCGGCCAGCATGGTGGCGTACAGGCGCGGACGGTTGGCACCGACCACGAGCAGGTGCTCGCCACGGTGCAGGCCAGCCTGGTGCAGGCCGCAAGCCACCTGTTCGACCAGCTGGGCCAGTTCGGCCCAGTTCATGGTTTGCCAGATGCCGTATTCCTTCTCGCGCAGGGCCGGTGCGCCGGGGCGCTGTTTGGCGTGCTGCAAGAGCAGCTGAGGAAAGGTGGTTGGTGTCACTTGCACGGTCTCCAAAAAGACTTTGAGCGGAAAGCTGATCAAATTTGCAGCGATCCTAAGTCTGGGTTTGACGCCAAGTTGTCGTTACAACGACAATTCAGGGAAGACCCCTAGCGCGACTGACCCCGGGCTGACAAAACCAGTAAATACCCCATGAGCACCGCCAACCCTTCTGTTTTCCAGCGCCGCCGATCGGCCGCAGCCGATGAGTTGACGCAGATCCCCTGGCTGCAACTGCTGAGCGATGCCGAGCGCGCCGAGGTGCTGCCGCGCATCGTCGTGTCCGACCCCCAGCCGGGCGACTATGTTTGCCGGGTGGGTCGTCCGGTGACCTATTGGTTTGGCGTGGTGTCGGGCCTGCTCAAGATGAGCAGCGACAACGAAAGCGGGCAGACCATGACCTTCACGGGGGTGCCCCCCGGGGGCTGGTTTGGCGAGGGTACGGTGCTCAAGCGCGAGATTTACCGCTACAACATCCAGCCCCTGCGCCCCAGCGTGGTGGCTGGCTTGCCAGTGGACACTTTTCACTGGCTGATCGACCACTCGCTGGGTTTCAACCGCTTCATCATGCACCAGCTCAATGAGCGCCTGGGTCAGTTCATTGCGGCGCGCGAGATCGACCGCCTGACCAACCCCGACATCAAAGTGGCGCGCCACCTGGCCGCGCTGTTCAACCCGGTGCTGTTCCCGGGCGTGGGCGAGGTGTTGCGCATCACCCAGCAAGAGCTGGCCTACCTGGCAGGCCTGTCGCGCCAGCGCGTGAACGAAGCCCTGCGCCGTATGGAAACGCAGCAGCTCATCCGCATCGAATACGGTGGCCTGCGCATCCTGGACATGGATGGCCTGCGCCGCTCCCTGTTCGAACAAAGCAGCGACAATCGCTGAAGTTTTTTTCCTCCTGCCAGCATGTCCACCAGCCCGCCCAAAACCCTGTCGATCCGCCGCGTCCCCCGCGAAGTGGCGCAAGCCCAGCCAGGCACGGTGGCCGCCACCAGCCGCCTGAACAAACGCATGGCCGAGCTGGGCCTGTGCTCGCGCCGCGAAGCCGACGCCTGGATCGAACAAGGCTGGGTGCGTGTGAACGGGCAGGTGGCGGGCATGGGCATGCAAGTCACGCCGGCCGACCGCATCACGGTGGACAAGGAGGCTGAGCACAAACAGCAGCAGCAAGTCACCATCCTGCTGCACAAGCCCATGGGTTATGTGAGCGGCCAGGCCGAAGACGGCCACCAGCCTGCAGCCACCCTCATCAACCCACGCACCCACTGGACGGGTGACCCGTCCAGAATCCGCTTCACGCCTGGGCAGTTGCGTGGCCTGGCGCCGGCTGGGCGCCTGGACATCGACTCCACCGGCCTGCTGGTGCTCACGCAGGACGGCCGGGTGGCCCGCCAGCTCATTGGCGAAGACTCGGTGATGCAAAAAGAGTATCTGGTGCGGGTGGCCTACACCGGCCACGAAAACACCGCCGCCGCCACAGCCGCTTCGGCCACCTATGGCGGCAAGTCTTCGCAGCTGGTCAGCATCGACGACCACAGCCGCGTGAGCTCTGACGTGCGTTCGGTGTTTCCCGCCGAGCAACTGGAGCGCTTGCGCCACGGCTTGAGCCTGGACGGCAAGCCCCTCAAACCTGCCCAAGTGGAATGGCAAAACCCCGAGCAGCTGCGCTTTGTGCTGACCGAGGGCAAGAAGCGCCAGATCCGCCGCATGTGCGAGCAAGTCGGCCTCAAGGTGGTGGGCCTCAAGCGCATCCGCATGGGGCGCGTGGTGCTGGGCAGCTTGCCTGTGGGGCAGTGGCGCTATCTGGCGCCGCACGAGCGGTTCTGATTTTTGCTTCCAACCTGGGGTTCTGAGCGCGATCCATGGCTAACGTGTTGCTGAAATGAAGAAGCGATAACACGTTCGAGCAACATGTCGCTGCCAGCGACACGATGTGCTAATGTGTCGCCGATTTCAATAAATAGCGACATAACAAATGTGTGTTGTTTTCAGCAGCGCGAAATCGCCTGGACCATGACCGAGCCATTGCCCCATTGGCGTGCCGATACGCCTTACAACCATTTGCCCTTCTTGCCACCACGGCAAGACATCGAAAGCAAATCGGTCTTGAAGGCCTGTATCACTGCCCGTGCGGCATTGGCCGAGCTCAAGCAGGCGGCAGAACTGATCCCCAATCAGACCATGCTGATCAACACGATTCCGCTGCTGGAAGCCAAAGACAGCTCTGAGATCGAAAACATTGTCACCACGACCGACCGGCTGTTCCAGCACGTTCAAGCCGATGGCGCAGCTGACCATGCCACCAAGGAAGCCCTGCGCTACCGATCCGCTTTGCAGCGAGGGTTCTTGTCCTTGAAAACTCGCCCGCTTTGCACCGCGACTGCCGTAGAAATTTGCCGCACGCTCAAAGGGGCAGACATGGACATCCGGCGCACGCCGGGCACCCAGCTGGCCAATGACCGCACAGGTGAAGTGATTTACATGCCGCCCGAGGGCGAAGCCCACCTGAGAGACCTGCTGGCCAATTGGGAGCGTTTTTTGCACAATGCGACCGACCTGGACCCGTTGATACGCATGGCTGTGGGTCATTACCAGTTCGAAGCCATTCATCCTTTCGTCGACGGCAACGGTCGAACGGGCCGGGTCATGAATATCCTGTATCTGATCCAGGCAGGGCTGCTGGGCTTGCCGATCCTCTATCTGAGTCGCCACATCATCGCGCGTAAGGCCGACTACTACCGCCTTTTGCTGGACGTCACGCAGCAAGAGGCTTGGGAGCCCTGGGTGCTGTTCATGCTCCAGGCAGTGGAAGAAACATCGCGTTGGACCTCAGCCAAAATCGCCGCCATCCGCGCATTGGTCGAACACACCACCGAACACGTGCGCACCCGCCTGCCCAAGATCTACACCCGCGAGCTGGTGGACGTGATCTTTGAGCAGCCCTATTGCCGCATCGGCAACCTGGTGGACAAAGGCATCGCCCAACGCCAGGCCGCCTCGCGCTACCTGCATGACCTGACCGCTCTGGGCGTGCTGCGCGAAATGCCGGTCGGCAAAGAAAAACTCTTCATTCACCCCAAGCTGATGCAACTGCTCAGCCGGGACAACAACCAATTCCAGCCTTACGCCTGAACAGGAGTGAACATGAAATCGATCCATGCTTGTGTGATGACTGGGCTGCTGGTGATGTCAGGTGTGGCACATGCCCAAACCGGCAGCGTCAACGCCATTTGCAGCACCGACCAGAGCTGGTGCGAGATGGCGGCGACCGAATTCACCAAGGCCACCGGCATTCAGGTGCAGCAAACGCGCAAGGCCACAGGCGAGGCGCTGGCGCAGCTGCGTGCCGAAGCCGCCAACCCCAAGACCGACCTGTGGTGGGGCGGCACCGGTGACCCCTTCCTGCAGGCGGCTGAGATCGGCTTGCTCGCGCCCTACCGGCCCGACTACCTGAACGACTTGCATGGCTGGGCGGTACGCCAGTACGCCATGTCGGGCAACATGGTCGGCGGTTTCTACACCAGTGCCATTGGCTTTGGCTGGAACACCGAGCTGCTCAAAAAGAAGAAGCTGCCCGAGCCCCAATGCTGGGCCGATCTGGTCAAGCCCATTTACAAGGGCGAGGTGGAAATCTCGCACCCGGCCTCCAGCGGCACGGCCTACACCATCCTGGCGGGCCTGGTGCAGATGATGGGCGAGGATGCGGCCTTTGAATACATGAAGGCGCTGCACAAGAACGTCACCCAGTACACCCGCAGTGGCACCGCCCAGGCGCCCAATGTGGCCAAGGGCGAGGTGGCGGTGGGCATCAGTTTCATCTTTGGCTTTGATATGTGGCGGCACCAGAAATACCCGGTGCAGACCGTGGCCCCCTGCGAGGGCACCAGCTACGAGATTGGCGGCATTGCCCTGGTCAAGGGGGCGCGCAACGCGGCCAATGCCCGCCGCTATTACGACTGGCTCATGAGCCCGGCCGGGCAATCGATCGGTGGCAAGGCCAACAGCCTGCAGTTTCCGGCCAACAAGACGTTCAAGCTCGATCCGCGCATCCCGTCGATGGACAGTGTGCGCCTGATCAAATACGACTTCGAGAAATACGGCAAGGCGGCCGAGCGCCGCCGCCTGCTGGAGCGCTGGAACAAGGAGGTGGCCGCGCTGCCCCGCTGATGCCCCTTGAATTCCATCCCGACGCCCCCATGTGCGGGGCGTTTGTGTTTTTACGTGTTGCCAAGAAAGAACCATGAGCAAGCAAACCCATGCCTTCCAGGCCGAAGTGGCCCAACTTCTGCACCTGGTCACCCACTCGCTGTATTCCAACAAAGAGATCTTCCTGCGCGAGCTGATCTCCAACGCTTCGGACGCCTGCGACAAACTGCGTTTTGAAGCGCTGAACAACGCCGCCCTGTACGAAGACGCGCCCGAGCTGCAGGTGCGCCTGGCCTTCGACAAGGCCGCCAAGACGCTGACCATCACCGACAACGGCATTGGCATGAGCGCACAGGAAGCCATCGACCACCTGGGCACGATCGCCAAAAGCGGCACCAAGGACTTCATGAGCAAGCTGAGCGGCGACCAGAAGTCGGACGCGCAGCTGATCGGCCAGTTCGGGGTGGGCTTTTATTCGGGCTTCATCGTGGCCGACAGGATCACCGTCGAGTCGCGCCGTGCGGGTCTGCCTGCCAGCGAAGGCGTGCGCTGGATCAGCGGCGGCAGCGGCGACTTCGAGGTCGAGACCCTCCAGCGTGCCGAGCGCGGCACCAGCGTGATCCTGCACCTGCGCGAGGACGCCCTGGACTACGCCAACGCCTGGAAACTCAAGGACATCGTCGGCAAATATTCCGACCATATCAGCCTGCCCATCCTCATGGAAAAGGAAGAGTGGAAAGACGGCGAGCTGATCGACCCGAACAACGAGGAGGGCGGACGCCAGCCTGGTGCCATGGTCAAGACGAGCGAGTGGAAAAACACCAACAAAGACAGCGCTTAGTGGACCCGCCCCAAGAAAGACATCACCGACGAGCAGTACGCCGACCTCTACAAACAGATCAGCCGCGACTT
>JACCEE012199165.1_pt1 | contig 39805 bp, 60 predicted proteins | sample 7449931 | NCBI WGS metagenome assembly JACCEE01 (sample SAMN15323457, study PRJNA562643) | freshwater metagenome | isolation source: river surface water | place: USA:Blue River Watershed | collected 2017-08-19 | reverse complement strand
GATAACTACTTTTATAGTTTTATTTTCAGGTGTGTATTCAGTGGCGTGAACAGAAATAGCAAGAACTGAGATTAATAAAGATGTCAGTAGATTTTTCATTTGAATCCTATGTTTATGAAAAGTAGCATTAGATTTAATGCTGTGCTAACTTTAACAGATATGCCAATAGTAATCTATAAGTGTTACAAATAATATTTGGTCAGTTCCGCCAATAAAAAAGGCTGCTAATGCAGCCTTTGTTTATTCTATTTAATAGAAATTAAAAAGAATATCGAACGCCAATGGTAGCACGGTTGCCGTCAAACGCCTGAACACGGTCTTGACCGTATTGACGAGCAACATCGGCGGTTAGGCTAACCTGCTTGGTTACAGGAACACTTGCACCAACACCAACAGTCATTGCGTAGCCATCTGCGCCGGACTGGTTGTTAAGATGTGCAACACCAACTTTCGGTGTAACAGTGACTGCGCCAATTTTGGCAACATCGTAACCAGCAACAAGGCTTAAACGATCTTGATCGTTAGTGCCTGTAGTGAAACGCTCGAAGCCAGCGGTGATGCCAACACGACCGAACTTCTCGCCAACAGTTAGACCAACACCGTTACGGTTTTGCTTAGGGCAAGTGCTAGGTCCAATAACGAACCCACAGTCGACTTCGGCTGTAGTAGAGTAGTCACGAGTTTGAGTGATTCCTACTTCTAATGCAGAAGCTGCTGTAGCGGCCAATACCACTGCTGTTGCGATTAAGATTTTCTTCATATTTTTATTTCCTTTTAGATATGACATTTAGTCACAGCAATAATTATATAGAAATTAGATTGTATTGTCAAGAAAAAAGGCTACCGAAGTAGCCTTTTTGGTTATTTCTGTTACGAGGTATTTCCTACCCTAAGCTGAGTTTAGGCAGCTAATGCGAAACGTGAATCGTTTGCAGTTACTTGTTTTGCTTCTTCGACCGGGTTACCCCAATCCTAACGGGTTTCACATTCCCGTGCTGTCCACTTCAATACTCTTTGCCCTGTCGAAACCATTTTCATCCCCACCTAAATATACCTCAATACATTTAGGTGGAGATGGCGAGATTCGAACTCGCGTCCAAGACCTGTTTCTCTTTGCTTCATACAGCAATAACTCTTATTTATTCACTCCTAATAATTCTTTGATTAGGGTCTTTTTATCTTCCGTGCTCATACCAATACCAAAGTGTTGTCGAATCTCATCAATACAATGAATTCCACCTTGTTCAAAAGTATCAACTGATTTAGGAACAGGATCACTAATAACTTGTTCACAACATCCGATACACTCCCCCACAATTCGTTCGGCTAATGCTTCAATCAATGCCCATTGTTTGGTATTGTTTAAGTATTCAACACTGATACCAACTTCTGCGGCTAACTGTTTAATTCGTTCGTTCATTCTGTAACTCCGAAATGTTCTTGAATTCTATTTCCAATAATCATACCTGGTCCAGACAATTTCGGAGCATCGTATTCGTAGGCAATGTCAATACATTCCCTAACAATCAACTCGGCGAATCGTTCCTTACTGAAAATCAATTCACCGTCGTGCTCAACAAGACTCTGTGCGGCAAACTTTTCTAACATTGGTATCTTTTTCATTCTTTGGTCCTCATCAACACAAACAAATCATGTCCAAGTTTATTTTTGAATTCGTCCTCGGTCATGTCCACAAGAACTTCTTTTGCCAGTTCCATGGGCAAAGCCACGGTTATTACCATTTCTGGAGCAAAGGTATTGGGGTTTGCTTTTATATGCCTACTAACTAATCTCATACATTATTCCTTCCTATGCGGCTGTAGCCTAACTTTGACTTGAGTTCTCTGCTTTTCTTTTCTGGTTTCCAGGCTCTTGGATCTACGGTTTCGCCGGTTAGTTCATATCTGTAATCTGGATCGTAAACCATGTATCCCAACTTGTTCCATTTGATTACTCCATTGTCAAATAGAAAAATACAGCCTCGACACATGCAGAAACTAGCACCATTATCGCTCATCACATTACCATTTACTGTGCCAACATATTTGACCACATTGCCCTGATGCATTTCTCTAAGTGCTTGGAAATAATCAATCATTGTCTGCCTCTGAAATATTTTTATAAGAATAACACATGTCGAAACCTTTGTCAAGCATTTTTCTATGGTTTCGACTAAATAATAGTATGAAACACAAACATCACATCATTCCAAAGCATATGGGAGGTTCGGACGACCCGAGTAATCTAATAGAACTAACTCCGGGCGAACATGCCGAAGCACATCGTTTATTGTATGAACAGCACGGACATTGGCAAGACTATGTTGCTTGGCAAGGTCTGGCAAAACTTAACGAAAACTTTGATGCCGCTAAAGAATCTATACTTGCGGGCGGCAACAAAGGTCGTGCTACAATGGTGAAGAATCGCAAGGGCAAGAAGTGGGAAGAAATACACGGAGTAGAACGAGCAACCAAAATGCGTAAAGAGTTCAGTAAGATTCGTTCAGCACAAGGTAAGACATGGACAGGAAAAGTGTATGATGTTACTCACCCAGACGGAACCATTGAGAGAGTAGAAGGATTGCGTCAATGGTGTATGGATCGCGGATACAATGCTAATGCTTTTGCCAATGCGTCATTGCGAGGCAATAAGACACACGGTGGTTTCATGGTAAAACAGGCTTAGTCGAACCCGCGTCCAGAACACTTTTCTCTTTGCTTCTTTCCTTTCGGACTCTACAGCAATCAAGTATTTATTTTATGTTAAAACTAAAAAGAACACAATAGCACAGATTACCATTCCCACAGCAAAATGCACCAAATTGTTGTCATCGGGATCATACATAGCAATATTTATTAAGTCCAGAGACTATCACGAATCTTAATAAGACGAATCATCATCTGTTCGTCTTCTCGCTCGTATTGTTGCTCTATCTTTCTAAGAAGTTTCAAAGACTTATCGGCTTGTTTTCTTAGCTCAGGAGTTTCTTTACTGCCGAATAGTCGACCATCATTAAGGTCGCGTTTAGCATCACAGTAAGCAGTCCAACCGCTAGATTCGTGGGGATCAGGACGATTGCGATAAGTTTCTGTCCACCACTTGTATAGTGCTAGGATTTCCTGTGCCCTTTCTGCCTGGGGTGTGGGTTTGCCGATATTCTTACTGTCGGGCCCGCATTCGTCTTCTTTCCAGACCAGTTCGCTTTGCCACTTGAGATTGTCTAAACCTGCTTGCGGACAACGCCACAGACGCACACGCCACCAGCCTACTGCCCACCACGGCATGTTATATTTTGCACGATTTTCTTTGTCCCAAGCAAGATGCCACCATGCTAGCTCTACTTCAACAAAGTCGACTAGTTCATTGAACAAGCAAGGAAGGAACCTGTGGCCCACGTCGCACCAAGTACCGGGCTTGATGTCACGAGGATGAGCGGTAAGACTATGAGTGCGACTAACCCAACGGTTATTAATATAATACTTAATGTCATAAATTTTATCTACGGGCCACCAAATGAAGTTTTGCACAGTATCTAGAGCCTCTTCGGCGATCCAATAACGAATCGGATATTTAGTGCTGGCGTCTTTGTGCCAGTCGTCCCATCCTTCAGCAGTTTTAGCACTGCCCTTGGCTGTGCCGCGCAACCAATCTGCAAATTTACTGCATGACCAATAGTTACTTCTTTGTGCCATTACATTTGTCCTCTTTTTAGACGATTAATAAATCTTGCTTCCATTAACAGTTTTGATGTTTCAGGGTCTCGCATAAGTTCATCAAACTCACTGACCACGTCAACGATCCTATACAGATCATATTCGGGAATAGACATTTTATACATATTTGTCTGTTCAGTTGTAGTCGTAAATTCTGCATAGTCTACAGATGAATAGTTGTAACCTAATGAGGGATTTACTCTATAACGCCATGTGGGTTCGACGTTAATTTCCGTAACGCCATTGGCCTGTATAAAACGCTTTAGTCGTTCTATCTCACGAGGTGATCTGCTCATTTGCCAGTTCCAGTGCTCGGTATATTTGATCGGTACTAACGCCGTTGTCGGTGTAGCCTTCTAGCAGACACTGTAGGTATCTATCACCTGGCGGCTCGTAACCTGCTTGATTGACCATTTGATAGGCCATGGCAACAAAATGTGTCATGTCCAACATGGGCGTATCAAGTTCGACTATGAAATCTCGCTTGTCATAATAATAAGGATAGCCTTCTAAGCTGTCCAAGTTATGTTCACAAGCGGGTGTAATCTTCCACATGACTCCGCAGATATCTTCGCCATCTGCCAGTTCAATGTCGGCATGTGTTCTAAATGCCAACTTGTAATTTTTAATTCTAGCGGGGCCAATACAAACTGCATCAGGACAACGATAAGTCATCTCCCTGATGTTTGTATTCATACCATAGGCAAAATAATACTTCACAGCTCGAACTGAACTCTCTTGACTGATTTTACTGTAAAACTGCGCCATTCTTGTTTTTCCAAATCAAACACACGAACTGTGTCTGTATTTTCTTTCTTTGTTGTAGATTCTTTTAGTTCTTGTGGGGGCAGTAGTTCTGGTTGCAAGGTGCAACTCATTACTCGTTCGCTGCCGTCCTTCTTAGTAAAGGTAACAGTTACAGGACCCATCTTCATGTGACCAATGATCCACTTACGAAATTCCTGCCACTGTTCATCGGTCAGTGCGGAATCAAATTTAAAATTTTTGTCTGTCATTTTGACTCTGATGTTTTTTGAGCAATATACTGCTCGTGTTGAATCCATTTGTTGTTAACTAAGAAGCCCCATTCACGTCGCTGTGGGCCAGGCATGAACAGTGTCCAGCATTCTACATCAGGATCTAGTTCAATCCTGTGATAACTAGTAGCACTACAAAAACGGAAATGACCAGGAGCTCGCCACTTTGCAATCTCGCCAACTTTTTCGCCTTTGCTGTTAAACTGCGGAATCCACTCATAGTATCCACCTTTGAGGATTAGAGTAGCGTAAGGCCATGGATGATCATGCACATCATCGGGGTCTGACTTAAGAAACTTGTGCAGGAACACATTGAATGGAAACCACGTTCTGTCGCGGAGAAATAGATAATAGCGTTCGAGATATGGTTCATTTGATTGCCTGTCTAGGATGACACGTTTGCGGTCTAGCCGAGTTAGAATTTTGGTTAAGAATTTAATCAATCTATTCTCCTTTATTGCAGTAGTATAAGAGAATAGATTGTTTGTGTCAACTATTTCGGACAAGTGTTTGTTCGAAATTAAAATTGGTTCCTTTAAATTGAGCTGTAAACTTATTCAATTTTGGATTGGTTTTTTGATAGCTTCTGTCGGCATCTGCGGGATCTACTGCTATTTCGAAAGATAGTATAAATTCTCCGCCGGAAGGCAAGGAATTTCTATTAGAAGATAAGTGTACCGCTATGGTCGAAGGATTAACCAATTCAACAGTTGACTGCTCTGTATTAGTTAATTTGGTTTCATCTGCCAAGGTTAGCATGTAGTCTGTGTAATCAGAAAAAGGTAATCTTACATCATTTAAAAATTCCACAGGGGTCATGAACTTCAGACTAGCTAATAGCTGGTAGCCCTGTTCTTCATCTGCAAGATCAGAAGTTATAAATGATGAAAACTGATTAATGTCCAAGCCATTAACTTCATTGTAGTAAAGTTTAGAAACAATATAATTGTTGCCAAACGGTTGAACAAATTTAAGTATCTTGTTACCTTCTATAACATCTCCGACCGTATCTAAGGTCTCGACGTCGTCGATGGTCGAATATCCTGAATTGTAAGACAGTGCGGAATTTACATTGAAGTTTACTGTGCCTGTTGCAGTTGCAGTAGACGTGTAGACATTAGCTGTATCTGTTTGTTCTTCCCATAAGGCGATGTTTCCGTTTACATACTCTTGCGAGTTGACGAACATCAACGACTTTCTGACCGCATTGTTTATGTCATAAGACTTGTCTGCTTGAGGTATGGCTGTTGGGCCAGCGACCACAATATTCCCCTGTTGGCCTCTATTTGTTCTCCATATCAACGTATTAGGTGTAGTTGGGTTTTCTATGGCAACGGCCCAGTCAATCTCAACTACTAACGAACTACAAGGTTCTTGGAAAGTAGTTATCTCAAAGCCTTTACCAAATTCTGGCTCTTGTGTTACGGTTATACCTTTACCCCACAATACATTATTATCATATATACCCAAAGTTAAATCGCCTGTTATTTGAATTCCTATTCTATAATGTTGTCCTCTTTCTATATTCAAGTCGCCTTGTATTTGTCCGCTTGTATTATAGACTACAACACTTCCGTTTTCTTCTTTAAAGAAGAAATCGTAATCTTTAAAAGTAGCAGTTGGATTAGTAGTAGGAGTAGCTACGTTGAATTCATCAAAAATAGTATCGTACCCTAGATAAGCAGGATCTCCTGTAACAACTTCTCTTGTGTATCCTGTTTGATTTCCACAATAATCAAAAACGGGCTTGGTGACGTATTTTACCGGGTTTGTAAAATTAGGATCTGTCCTTGACAGCACACCGTCTACTTCTCCCGGTATCATTGATCTAGCAGGATTACTGTAAGTAATACCATTTTTGTCCTTGACTGAATAACCATCGGATATAGCCTTGACTCGTTGAACGGCTGTTGCTGTATTACGTTTTTCTCCTATTCCCAGAGGATCGGTTAAATTCTTTTCTAAACGCTTTAGTTCGGAATTAAGTCTCTTAGTTTGAGAATTCAGATTGCTCTCGAAGGCCTGCATAATCCTTCCTGCATTACCGGGATCTCTTTTAAAATCTGCTATAGAGTCTTTTAATAGTTTAAGATCGCCTGTTACCTTACTCCAGTCTAATCCAAAGCCTTTAGGGCTGCCGCCTAAACAGAATCTAGGATTGCTGGCTTGTGCCAATGCGTTTAAAATATTGTTAGCTTGACCAAAAAGGTTTTGATTTAGTGTAGCGAGAACGTCAGGAATTCTAGGTACAGTAACAGGACTTGGGCATAGGCCGCCTAAACTAAAAACTGCACCGACTTGGCCCAGAGCTTGATTTACGCCGCTTAATATTCTATCGTATCCACTGGCCTGTTTAAAACCATCTAGACTGCCTTTTAATTTTACCAGCTGGGCTCTAAGACTACTCAGAGCACTTACACCAGTTAAGTCTTTGATAAGGTCGTCGATAGCCAACTGAGCACAAACTAGTTTACCCCTCCACAAGTCTTTTAGTCTGCCTGCTAGTAGCATACAGATAAGATCTTTTTCGTTTCGTGGTAAATTAGCGGGGAAAGTTACCTTTAATGCGCCGTAGTTAATCGGTGGAATAGTTGCCATAGTAAATTATTTATACTATGTTAACCTTCTACAAAAACGTCAGGACTTCCGCTAGCTCGGGGGTGGCCGCAAGTGTCTGCATCGCCCCTTTTATTAATGGGGATATTTTCTATAAAAACCGTTGCACTGCCATTGGCAGTAAAAGGGGCATCATGCCTGCCCCTTCCATGATCAGCAACAGGGCTACCATCTACACTAACCAAACTATTATTTGCAAATACAGTTTTTTGTGCAACATCTAAAACTGCTGCACCCGCTGTGTTTGGATCACCCTGTCTATGAACTTCTGGCATTATGCTGTTAGGATGCTGTTTCTAACTGGTGTAATTCCTGTTACACTTTGAAAGTAAGCATCGCTGACCTGTTGATTGGTATCTACGATACACATGATGTTGTTGACTTTGAATAAGAATTCGCCGTCTGGATCAGCAGTCATCATGAAAGGAACCATAGCAAGTCCATCCCTGCTGGCAGCAAGAATAACTGGTTTGCTTAGTGTAATTCCTTCTGTGGTTTGACCGACAATCTTACCTACCACTTCATCGCCGCTGGTAAGTTTCATGCTGACGATTTGACCGATTTTATTTTCTTTTAACATATTAATATTATTGATTTTTAAGCCACGCAACTAGATCAGTATAACCACCAATGGCCTGATCATCGATAAAGATCTGAGGAACTGTGCGTGGCGGTGTTCCTAGTCTTGTTGTTAGTTGTTCTAACAATGTTTCTCTTGTTTCCGAATTGATGTAGTGTTCAGTGAATTCCCATCCTTTACTCTTCATCAAATTTTTTGCTTGAACACAATAAGGGCAAGCATCTTTGGTATAAATTTCTACTTTCATTTTGTATTTTCTTCTTTAGATTTATCTAGTTCTTTTTTTAGATTATTGCAATATTCATTATGATCGCACACCGGACCTTTTACTCTTATAGTTGCAAAGTTTTCTACACAGAATCCTTCGTATTCTGTGCCTTCCATCGGACACCATTGTTCTTTCTTTTGTTTTTGCTTTCTTGTTAATGATACTTTCATCTTTGCTATTCCTTATAGTGCAGGCAGTGCGTCATAGTCAATGCTATCGCTCATTACACCAATAACATAATTTGTTGATTCGTTTTCCTGCAGAGCTGTTTGTTTTTTGCTAGTATCGCTGTGCTTGTTGAACCATGGGATAGGTGTAGTCTTTGGTGCAGGCTCTGTATATTTAATGCCTATATCCTTGAGCGCAGACAGAGCAGTATAATCAACAAAGTCTTTAAGGATGTTGGCGTTCAGACCAATAACTGGACCCTTTTGGAATAGATAGTCTGCCCAAGCCTTTTCTTCACGAATAACATCCATATACATTTGGTACACTTCTGCTTCGCACTCTTGTTTTGCTTTTGCAAATCTTGGATCTTCCTTAACCACTTGATTGATAAGGAAAGCAGTCCAACCTTTGTGCAGCAACTCGTCTTGTAGAATCAAGCTGATGATGTTGCCATTGCCAATAAAGATCTTGTTCTCTACCATTGCTAGACTTGTAGCAAAGCTAACCATGAAACGGAATGCTTCTAATGCGTAACTGGCGTTGAGAGCTAACCAAATTGCTTTAATATGTTTTTCTTCAGGAATAGTTTGACCTACTTCAACCATGCAATTTAGTTGATGTAGTCTATCATAATATTCGCCTACACTTGACGCCATGTCTACGATTTCTTTGGTGTCGTGGATAGTGTTGAATACTTCCTTGGGCACGTTGTAGATGTTACGAATAATGTGACTGTAACTGCGGCTGTGAATATTTGTTTCAAAGAATGTCCAGTTATAAACTAAACTTTCTAGTTCCGGAAGGCTTACGACCGGAGTAAAGATTTGACTTGGGCCGCGGCCCTGCAGACTGTCAAGAGCAGTCTGGCGAAGTAGGTTACTGGTAAAGATGTGCTTGACGGCGTCGCTTGCATCCTTAAAGTCTTGTGCATCTTTGGTTAGACTAATTTCTTCCGGGACCCAAAAGAATCCACGGGCTGTCTTTTCAAAGTCCGCAATCTTGTTATACTTGACTTCTTCAAATCGTTGAATAGTAACAGGACCTGCTGGGTCTAAAAACATCTTACGATGTAGGTAGTCTGTTTTTGTAGTTAGGTTATATTGTTGTTTGCTCATAGCTTACATGCCTCACAATCGTCGTCTAGTTCTGCTTGTTGATTGAAATTCAAACTGATAACATTATCAGGTTGTTTGTCTTCTTGTGCGACTTTAGCACCTGCCTTATTAATCAAGCTGTAATAGAAAGTCTTTAGTCCCCAATGGTGTGCCATCATTAGGTTCTTTGCGATAAGTGTAGTAGGTACCTTTCTATCAGGGAAATAAGCAGGATTATAGAAAGTGTTGGTGCTGATACTTTGATCGATATAAGCTGCAAGAACTGAGGCTGTTTTAATATAACCATCGCAGTCTCGCTGTTCCCACATTAGCTGATAGTTCTTACGAACCTTAAGGTTATTGTATTCAGGAACAACCTGCGTAAATGATCCGGCTTTTGATTCTTTAGTGCTAATCAAGCTCATTGGCATTTCGATGCCATTGGTGCTGTTGATAACAACACTACTAGATTCAACAGGAGCGATAGCCATTAGTGTAGCATTACGAACACCGTAGGTCTTCATTTGTTCACGTAATGGTTCCCAGTCTAGCTCAGGAGTAAAGTCTGTTAATTCATTAACACCCACTGCACGACGTTCCCAAGGGAATACGCCACGACCATACCATGTCTTGTCACTGTCCTTGCACTTGCCGCGTTCTTTGGCCAGTTCGACTGTAGCTTCTGTTAAGTAGAAGGCTTGATGTTCCATCCAGCTCTTAACTTCGTGTAGTGCATCTTTCTCGCCATACTTCAAGCCACGCTTGGCGTGCCAGTATGCTAAGTTAGTAACACCGATGCCCAATGGTTGAATTTCATCGTTGCTTAGTTTACTCTGTATTGATAGGAAATCTTGATAGTCAAGAATGTTGCAGAGGCTACGCTGTAGAATACGGCAAGCACGGCGCATATCTTCCGGATTACGGAAAGCACCCCAGTTGATACTTCCTAATGTGCATAAAGCAATACGACCTTCGTCGTCGTCAAGACGTTTGAAAGGCTTAGTAGGTAGTAGAATTTCTAAGCACAGGTTACTTTGATAGATTGTATGATATTCAGGATCGAATGGACCTTGATTCATTACGTTGTCAATGAACACAAGATAGATACGACCAGTGTCGGTGCGTTCTTTGAGAATGCCACCTTTGAATACTTCTTCTGCACTCATGGTCTTTTTACGTAGACCTGGAGTCTTTTCATACTTTACATATAGTTCTTCAAACAGAGCAGTGTCTTTATAGAATGCTTCGTATAGGTCAGGCAATTCATTAGGATCAAAGAATGTTATGTTTTCTTTATTCTTGAATCGTCTCCAGAAGAAAGCGGACAACACAACCCCATAATCCATATGACGGACTCGGGTTTCTTCTGTTCCTTGGTTGTTCTTAAGGACAATAAGATCATCAAACTGATGATGCCAAATAGGATAAAAAACTGTAGCACTAGCATTACGAATACCTCCCTGACTGCAACTACGCAAGTCGCCAAACCACTTCTTCAAGAAGGGGATCATGCCAGTATGCATGATTTCGCCGCCACGTATAGGACTACCTAGTGGACGCAGGCGGCCGATTTCCAAGCCGATACCAGCACGTTTGCTGGCATACTTGGCCATCATTTCACCGCTAGCAAAAATGCTATCAAGGTCGTCATCGCTCCGAATAAGAACACAGGATGAAAATTGCTTAGTGGGAGTACCAAGGCCTGCCAGCACAGGAGTAGCCAAAGTAAAAAGACCATCACTTGCTGCGTTGTAATATTCTTTGATATAACGCATGCGAGCTGCATTAGGTTCTTCTTTATGAAAGACAGTAGCTGCGGCAACCATATAACGAATTTGAGGAGTTTCATAAATTTCCTTTGTGGCTCGATTACGAACAAGATATTTTTCAATCAGCTGTTCGATAGCCGAGTAGCTATACTGCTCGTCCTTTTCATGATCTAGCATGGCATTCATCTTGTCCCAATCTTCAGCAGTGTACCACTGTAGAAGCTCGGGTGTGTATAATCCCACGCTGACATTCTTTAACACAATGTCATAAAGGTGAGGAACTTCGTAGCTGCCATATACGTCTTTTCGTAGCATGCTAAGACGCTGTTTGCCTGCTACATATTGATAGTTGGTATGTCCAACATCTGGGTTACTTTCAGTATCAATTAGATCGACGATAGCTCTTAGGGTGATATTATCAATTTCTCTAGTTGTAATGCCATCATAAAAATGAGGCTGAGCTTTAATTTCAATCATCGATTGACTGACATCGGCTATGCCTTTACAGATTTTAGCAACCTGAGCCTGCCACTTTTCAATCTGCAACGGTTCGTGATTGCCATCTCTTTTTAATACTGTAACGGGTCTGCCTGGTGTCATATTTTTGTAATCCTTAATTAAACTTTTCTTTAGTAGTCTATTTAACATCTCTGTATTTTTTATTTTCTTATATTTTAATGTGTCCTAATCGTTCTCGGGTAAACTTGTCAAGGACTTCAAATCGGCATTCTTCAATGGGCAAAACATGGCCCAGAGTATAATTTAGCACTGTCTTCTCATCAATAACTACTACTAGATGGATATCTTGTTCGCTGAAATTGTTCACTAACCAAAGTTCAACCTGAGCATTTGGAAAGCATAGCCACAGTGTATAGGCTTGGCCAAGGGCAATAGCACTGCGACAAAACTCCCCTTTATTTAACAGGTCCCATGGTGTGGGCCATGTTTCTGGCCTATAAGGATCCATGGTCTTTTTAACCCACGGAGCATAAGTCCACCATTGATCAACTGTCTCTACTATTTCATCTAGTGTCTTGTCTTTGACTTGCTCGCGAAAATTTCGCCATGCTAAAATTTTTTCTGTTGTTGTTCCGTACCAGATAGTTAAATCTCTATGCACAATTATTTTTCTGTTAAAAACTTATTTATAGAATTGATCAACTCGTTTAGTCCAGAGAACACTGTAGTGATCAAATTCATCATCTTCGATAACAAAGCTCTGTAGTTTAGCTTCTCTGTCAATAATGTTAATGGCACAGGTTCTAATGTCAGTGCCATGAACTTCGTTGTGCGCTAGTGCATATGCACAGCACTGTAGGAAGTAATCTTCAATCCACTCTTTCTTTTTAGGCTTATTAGTTGTTTTGTGATCAATGATAGCAGGCTTGCCGCGCCACATTCCGATCATATCACTAGTACCTGCATACAAGCCAGGATAGTAAAGGCTAGCTTCGATGCCCCAAACTTCGTCAACGTTTTTAAATGCCTCGTTAATCATAGTATCGGCCATAGAGCGAGCCATAGTCTGCACTAGATTATTACCTTCTGGTCTGGGCTTACCTATAACATGGTTTTCCAAGTGGAGGTGCATTAACGTGCCCAAGCCAGCAGCTTCTTTGCTGATGCGATTGGCTTCGGCGTCACCTACACGTTTACGCCATTCTAATAGGTGTGTTTTGTCTTTGGTGCTGTCGAGTATGGTAGTGACACTGGCTACTTTTCCTGCGGGAGTTTCGTATAGTCGACTGCCGTTGGATTCTACTCGTTTTAGTGGTTGGTATTGGAATCGTGGATTGAATAACATAGACTAGTATAATACAGGACTTTTAGAGAAAAGTCTAGTAGTCTATTACCAACTAACTATCCAAGAAAAAGTATCACCAGTAGTTGGGTTTGTTCTTCGTTCAATTGAGTAGCCTAGATCGGTAAAGTAGTTTACAATCTTACCCATTTGAACAAACTTAGCACGGTCATCGACGGAACCTTGCCAAACATTGAAATACACTCTGGCCAAAGAAATAGGACTAGGATTTCCAGCAGAACTGGTTGCAGTCATTGTTGTTCCGTTAACCGTAGCATCATAATCGCCAGCAGAAGTGGCAGTCAGGATCGCATCTTCGATATCCCTGATCTCTCTAAATATCACTGTATCGTTTTGTGCCTTTGCTCTAGCTTCAGCAGCGGTTAACATTATGTTCTTCATTTTAATTGATCCAGTGCTTGCTTTAATGCTGTGTTTTTCATCTTGTTTGTTTCTTGATCAAACTTTGATGTCATGGTCTTTGCCGGGCCTTTATCTAAAACAATACTGTCGACTGTAGCAGTAGAAACGATATTCTTAAGATCTTGACGATGTCTATTTAAAATATCAATCATCATCTCAGCACTGATGTTGTCAGCACTGTCCATATCATTTAACAATTGGGCCATACTGATTTCAGTGGCTCCTTCTGCTTTGGCACGAAGAAGTATGGGCTTAATCAAGCCCAATACTTCAACATCGCTATCGACTAATTCAAACAAACGCATTATTTTAGCTCACGGCCTGTTGGCAGTTCTTCTTCGCCGCTAGCTGCATCTGCTGTGGCAAATTCATCTCCGCCCATACCAGAATCAGCTGCTAGGTCATCTAAGCTGCCTGCTGTATCAGCAGCTGGCATTGCAGGAGCTTCGCCGCTTAGGATTCCTTGTGCTTGACTTAGAGCATCTTTTCCTGCCTTGACAGCATCTAGTAAAGTGCTGAATGCTGAATCGGCCGCATCGTTGAACTGTTGACCAACGTCCTGACCAAATTCTACTTTAATCTTTTCAACTAAAGGCATTAGGTCGTCTGTTTGCATTTGTGCAACATCTTCAGCCATCTTTTGTAGCTGTTCAACCATGTTCTTGGCAACAAGAATTAGTTCTGCTTGTGCTAGGTTTTCGCCGGAGTTTTCGTTAACTCTACGAGTTGTTCTCATAGGAGCAATTTCTTTAAGAACGTGCTTTAGAGCTTCGATAATCATTGTGTTTTTTACATAACGACCATCGTGTTCATAGCCACGAACGCTAGATGCTATTTGATGGTTTTCGTTGACCAACTTAGTGATCAATGATTGCACCTGGACAGCGTCTCCTCGAGCCTGTAGTTTTAGTCCAAATTGACTGTTTAGAAAATTTTCAACTACACGCTTTTTGCGTTGAGCTGGATTAAAAATTTCAGAAGTATTCATAGTAGATATCCTTTGATGTATTTATCAATATATTTTAGATAATTGGGTTTTAATTTCTTCAAGTCTATAGTAGCTATCTTCCAGTCTTGAAGCAAACATTAAGTATCTATCCAAATCTTTTGTTATTTTTTTATGTTTGAATTGTCTAATATTTTCCAAACATCTAAAATACTCTTGATCTAGTAAGTAGATTACCTTATCCTTAGCGCCTGCATTGTGCGATCTATTCAAATAAAAAATGATATGCAAAGCACTAATTAGCAATGATATATGCTGGTATTTTTCTGTATTTGAGTAAAGATCAATTACAGAATAATTGTGTTTTTCTACTAGCTGCAATTTCCAACGCTTGTAAAATACCAAGCCGTTGTCGCGTTCTTCAGCTGTCGAAACCATGCCCAGAATGGTTTTAGGCACAGCATTATCTAATAATGAACCAATTTTATGGCTTATTTTTGCTGCATCTAGATTATTTGTTGTATAACTGGTAACAAACTTCTTTTGAATTTTCATCGTATATTCTATCGATCAGGCCCATGCTGGACATTTGTTCTGCAAGCTGCATTTGGCGGTCTTGCATATTAACCCTAGACAGTGTTTTTTCCTTTTTAAGGAGGTCCAAGATTTCACGTTGCTCATTGGTTATCATGTAACGCAGGCCTGTAACTAGTTCGGCTATTTTCATTTTTTAGCCTTTCTCCAGCTAGTTGACGCCACAGGGCTTTTTGTTCCGACATCTTCTTTTTCTCGACTTTTGTCCGATAGTTTAATACTCTTTACGCCCATCAATTTATCGGCTTGCTTGATTATGTCGATTTCTTGATCGCTGTAAGCAACCATGCCAAAGTTTTCTGCCCATGCACTTTCTTGCTCGAATTTGTCACCGTCTTGCATGGCTGCGGCAGCTGCCAGTGCTTGACCGTACCGTCCTTGCATATAAGCATCTGTGTTTCTAACTTCAGGCTCAATAAAAGAATTGGGCAATGCAGGATCAACTTCGCCACGTGTAGTGCCAAAATCTTTCAAGTGTCCACGATAGCCTTTGTATGCTTCTGATACGATGTCTTTTACTTTCATCTTTTCATCCTTTGTAAAAGACTTTGTATTTGTCTAACTTCGGGCTTGTTTTTGTTCATGGGATCGGCCAGCATATCGTCAACATCTTCCTCGTCGCTTGTCTGAGGACCATTTGGATTAGTTGGCTTGCCGGCAATAGTAGGAGCAGTACCTACTGGTTTAATTGGTTTGAAGCTTGATTTATTAGTAGAAGGGACGCTACTATATTCGTTGGTTATGCTTTCTTCTGCTCCGGTGGCAAATCTTTGATCGTATTTGGCCAACATGCTTCTGGCCTTGTCTAGATCATCTTTACCAACGGCAGTAATAATGTCCAGGACTTCAGTGAATTTCAGTTTGCTAGCCACGGCAGCAATATCAGCATCAGACATATTACCGCTAGGGTCTATAAACCTGATAACATCTTTTAAACTACGATCATCTGCCATATTATTACTTATTTGCTGCCTTATTTAAAGATTTGAGCCTCTTACTCAAAGGATTGAACATTTTTGTTCTACGGGCTTTTCTAACTATCTTTGCATTGAAACGCTTGCGAATGCGTTTCATCATAAATCTTTTCTTTACGTTGATAGCTTTACTACAAGCACCAACGTTAGCCACAGTGCGACCTTTTTTCTTACCGCTGGTACAACGAATCATACGTTTGAGTTTTTTGCCGCGTTTAGCCCAAACCCTTTTGGCTTCCGTAACAACATCCTCGCCGATGATTTCAAATTCTTCCATTAGCTTGGTAACCTGCTTATAACATAAGCCAATGCACTTATTAGTGCAGCTACAACCGTAGCACTGGCGGCTACGATTGCTTTAAACCTATTATCGCTGCCTTTTTGTATTAGCTCTTTTATCTCGTCCATGTCTTCGGCCTGCTTTTTTTTCATGTCAGAAACTTCTTCTGACAATTTTTCAAGCCTGACTTCTAAAACCGCAAATTTATCTTCCAAACGACGATACCTCTCAGAACACAAGGTCACGTGAGCATCTAAGCTCTCTTTTTCTATATCATACACATTACTCTCCGCCACGACAATCTCCTTTAATAATATTTGTCTTTTATTTTGTTTTTATAGAGACCAAAGAAGTGCCAAAGAGTATATGCCTAAGTTTTGATATATTTATCAGAAATCAAAGATTGTCGTTTCGAATAAAGTATATGTTACGCTGATCATTGTTGCCTGTTTCGAATACGCTGGCATCAAATGTAGCGGTTTCATCTAGATCATCGTAGACAGGAAGTCCGTCAATGTCTCTTACAAGTGATTCTACGGTGATACTGCCAACACGTTCGCTAGCAAATCTGAGAATCCAAACATTATGTTCGCCTGTAAAATCGCTACCAAAATTAAAATCGGCGGTGTCTGCTGCTACAAGTTTTTCTACACTAGCTAATATAGGCTGACTGCCTAAACTTATAGCTTGTAACAATGCATTTAAATTTTGTGACTGCTCGTATGTTGACCCGGCTGCTGGATCAAATACACCTGCATCAGAGATATCGATTAGAGTATAACATGTAAAATATTCAATGTTCGCTCCTACGTTCTCACCTGTTCTTGCTATTCCTGGCATAATTAAAGTTCCTTTTAATTTATTTAGTCACAAAAGAAAAACCGCAGGACATAAGTCACTGCGGCTTCCCATCCCGAATAAGGAACTTACTGATTAGAATGTGAAATCAGAAACTGAAGCACCACTTAGGTTCTTGCCATTAACTGTGCCTAGTGCCTGAACCGCAGTCTGTAGATCAGCTGCGCTCCATGCGCTTGGTTCGCAAGCAACACGGAAACCACCTGCGGCGATTTCGCCGATTAGGAATGTTGTTGCTTTAGTTTGAATGATCTGAACGATAGCTTCTAAAGCTGTGTTTGCTACACCAACTTCACCTGTTAAATCGTTATCAGGATCGATAGTGAACATTTTTAGGGTAGCTGTACCGAATCCGCCAGCTCTAATACCACCATTTACTCTTGCCATAATATGACTCCTTTAATCTTTCGAAACGTTTGTTTCTTACTTTTATTTATCTCACTTAGGTCTAAACAACGCATTTGCCAGCGCAGAACCAGCATAAAATGCCCCAACCGGAGCTAATGCCTTGACAAATTCTTGAGTTGCACTAGCAGGTTGTTCTCCTGCACTAGGATCGTATCCTAAGTTTGCCAGCTCTGCGTCAACACCGCCGCGCATTTCATAGCCTTTATTGTGTGCCATGTCTTGTAAGAAAGTTGCTATTTCGCTGCGTTTAGCGAACTTTCTGTAGTATTGAAGCATTCTAGTTGCTGCAATATTTCGTTGCATAGAATTTAAAGCAGGCCAATCTTGAACTAATCGACGCAGGCTTTTTAGTTTGCTGTCTGTTATGTTTAGTTGCTTTTCTAGTCTTAATAACAGAGTTGTAGCTGAATCTTTATCTAGTTTAGTGTCAGCCATTGAATCTAAATATCGTTTCACTGTAGAAAGATCTACTTTTAATTTACTTCGCAGAATAGCATCTGCTTCTGGATTTTGACCTATTTTTTGACTAAACAAACTAGCAGGGTCGCTTAATATGTTTAGACTCACATACAAATCAGTTCCGCTTAATCTTGCTTTGGAAAAGTTTCTATAGAACATGGTCTTGTCAGCATAACGAGCAGCAACAGGTGCTGTTTCATATTCGTTATACAGGACATAAAGACTTAGTAGATCTAAAAAAGCAAAGTCTGCAATACTGCGTAGATTCATGGTTCTGACATTAGACAAGTTTCTATATTGTCTACTTTCAACCATTAAATCCCATGCTTCTAGATCTTCAAACTGTTCCATGTTTAGCTTCTTTAATTTGTTTTATACCCCTGCGAAATTTCATTTCGTCGCCTGTTTTTAAGCTATTGAAAAGTCGCTTTAGAAGATCATCACTTTGATCTTTGGGGAAGTTTTCTTGTATATATTCAACAAGATACTTTGTGCTGGCAATGACATTTAGAGCTTTGTTTTCAACAAAACTTTCCTTGTCGCGCTGGGGCACAATATTGGTGATTTCTTCTAAAATCGATCGTGTATGTTTACGCACAATAAATTCCTTGTTAAATATTTATCCGGATAAATAGTCTTAACACGGAGTATAAAATGACTTTTGAAAGCACAAGATTTGACATGGGTTCAGTAATGAACAAGCTAAGGGCTATTGCAGAGGCTCAGCCAGAAACTACACATCACGATCCGGGAATGGAAGTGGGCGGGCAAGAAATCGACAACGCTAGTTTTACTAGAACTATGCAGAGATTGGCTGCTATTAAAGATGCTGTAGCTGATGATCATTATAATGCGCTAAGAGCAGGTGTTCGTAGTTTATACATGAATCGTCGTCCAAATTTACAACAAATGACAGCTCTAATGGATCTACTAGAAACTGTGTTAAGTTATGTGGCCGAAGACAACGCTCTATTCCAACGATTAAAAACCGATCTAGCAAAAGATAAACAAACTAGTGATACTTCTGCTCAACCAGCTGGTGCAGCGGCCCAGGCTCCCGAAGTAGGTGCACCTAGCACTGCTGAACCTGTTAAGCAGCCCGAAATGAGACCGATGAAGTCTTAAACCTTTTTCAAAATACTAGCTAATTTACTATTAGGAGAGTCCATTGTGCGAATAGCAGGACTCTCTTTTTTATCACCTAGTTGAGCCATTGGCTTATCCCATGCATGAGTTCCGCCTGTGGGTTTTTGCCAAACTGGCGTGCCTTCGACTTCTGCTTTGCGTTTTAGCTTGTCATGTAGAACATCGACAGTTGTAGGTGCTGCTGGTGCATCCTCGTCTAAGTCTGTAATCAACAGCGTGTCTGTGTTAAATTGTAGCTCTACTTTTGTACCTACAGCACTCGAACTACGTGTCTTCATAAACTGAATCTGCACTCGCCGACGTTCGCGCATTGTGATACTGTTAAAGATACCGATAACGTTGTCAGCTGTCTGAATCTTACTCAAACCGCCCGAGATATGACTGTGGTCGAATTCAACACTTTCAACAGCACCTCGGTTCAGCTGCGATGCTGTAGCAAACAAGTAATTGCCTTGTGTAGCCATGGCTCTAAGTTCTTCAGATACATACTTGTCTTTAATGAACAAGTTTTCTGCACTAACCTTTACGCTAACCGGAGTCATCAGATCCAAATAGTCAACAATAACATAATCCATCTTTAGTCCGCTGTGGATTTGAAATTCTTTTAACCAACTCTTTAGATCGTTAACTGTAATGCCCGCAGTCAACTGAACGATTTGCAGTCGTCCTGCTTTCTTACCAGTCATCCGAACTTGCATGTCCACTTCGTCTAGGTTACGATAAATTTCTTTAGCAGTAACACCAGTCAGCATACTGTCTATTCGCTTACTACATAAGCCTTCGCTAAGTTCTAGACTAAAATAAACACCATTGTATCCTTGCTTACTCCAGCTAAGTGCAAGGTTCTGCAAGAACAAGCTCTTACCGCCGCCTGATGGAGCAGCAAAAATGTTTAGCTCTCCGCGGTTGAATCCGCCATATAGTTTTGCATCAATGCTCTTCCAGCCAGTGCTGACTTGTCCGTTGTTGCTCTTCAACGCTTCTAGTCGCCCCTTGGGATCGGCAAAGTAGTCTGTACCGAAACTCTTGGGAAGGCCGACGCTGCTGGCGTCCTTGATTAGTCGCTCAACTTCGCCGTAACGTTGTTTGTCTAGTAGGTCAGCACTCTTAAGAATAGCCTTCTCTAGTGCCTTGTGTCTGGCAAATGTTTCAAATTCTGTAAGGAACCAATCTCTGTGTGTGCTGGCTTCTACCGGCACTTGTTTCAACTCTATGCCAGTTACTGCTGTAATCTGATCTACTGTAGGGCAGTCACTATACTTGGTAGCATAGTCCTTGATAAACTTGGCAGGTTCCTGCAGGCTTCTGCTAAAGTGAGTGTCATCTAGCACGTTCTGACAACGAGCCAGTAGCTCTTTGTCGCTGATTAAAAACTCTAAAAATAGTTTTTGTAGATCTGTGCTGTATTCTTTTATTTCTTCACTCATTGACAATATTTCTTTCCCATTAATCTGATTTTCGTTGGACTGTGTTCTGCTGCTTGTAGTATGCTGTATACTGCGAATAATCTGCCATATTTCATTGCTGCATCGCTGGCATCTTTACAGCCTTCCCATTCGGGAAAACTCACGCTCCAGCCATAGTCTGCGGCTCGCTCAACTAACTGTCTCCCTGCTCGGTCAGCATCAGGAAGTAGTATAGGTTCTATATTTAAGTCTTCTATCAGTTGCACTTGACGGTCGCTTATACTATTGCTGCCCACTGCCAGTCCGCCTGTTAACAATGCATCGAACTCGCCTTCGGTGACAATAACATACTGTCTGGATTCTCTTTGATTGTCTAATCCATAAACATAATCAGCCGGAGACTTTTTATAATATTTGGCCAGCTTTTCTGGCACTGCACCAACATATCTACTTTGAAATCCCACTATACGATTTTCGTAAGTAAATGGCAATATGACTCTGTTGTTAAGGCCTGCATATGTTTCGTCTGTTTCTAGCCATACTGCAAGGTCTTCTATTTGTCTAGATTTTAAGTAATCTATCTTGGTAGGATCAGTCAATGGACGAACATCGAATCCAAAATCAAAGTCTGGCCAATTAGGTGTCCATGTTGGCTCTGGCTCTTTGTAAGACAGCGACTCGATATCTGCTTGGCTTAACAGTTCTAAGTTTAATCTTTGTACCTCAGCTTCGTCGAAATTTAACTGCCTTAACAGTTTACGCATTTTGAAGCTGAGTGTTCTGCCAGGAGTCCAACTGGTTTTAAATTGGCAATTAAAACAATGGTAGCTAACTGCACCATCTGGATTATACAGCATGCCGCCGCGACGTTTAGTGTCTGGTCTACTCTGACCATTTACCACACACATGGGACAATTGAAGCTGACCCAGCCTTTAGGGCTAGGGCGTCCGTGTATGCGACTTCTAAGTAAAGTTTGTAAGGCCATCATAGCCTTAGTATTTTAACTTCTGTAAAGTATCTTGTCAACGGTTCCGGTATTATCCGGAGCAGGAGTATAGAGTATTTTTACCCAACGAGCATCGGCAATAAAGTTCCAACCTTGAATATCGGTTATGCCATCGAACTCAATTTGAAACTTGTCGTGAACGAATTTTACAGGGAAGTAATTTCCCATGCTGTCATATTCTAGGCTTACCAGTGCTTCCACTGTGCCTTTGAAATTGGTTACTTTGATTTGAATGGTATGGAAACTGCTGCTATCGTTTTTCTGTAGGTTACTGGCCACGGGTTGACTGACCCAACTATTGCCTAACTGGCTAAATGCCAACGGAACGCTGGGAACAAACTTAGGATAGGCGCCGTCGCTAACTTCTATTTCCATAGTAGCACGACGATTGTTATCTGTATATAAGCTCTTGGCCATACCATCTGTGTCATAAACTACCGCACTTAATTGATAGATACCCGGATCTAAATCAACTATATCGCTGCTGAATACAGTAAATTCACAATAGCCGCTTTCAGGTTCGATTAGCCTGGCTCGACGTTGTATAACTAGCTCGCCTGTTCGAACCTGCATGATATTGACCATGATGTCTCGTCCTAGTAGGTTTACGGGCTTACGGTCTTGATTTTTTACATCAAAACCCAAGGTGCTGTCTACACCTTTATAAATTGTTTTTCGTGTGGTGTTAAATGGCATGTTTATTGTCCTACTATGTCCTTCGGCATAAAGTAAAATACTACGTTGCGGATAGCTTAAAAATGTGAATGTATCGCTCATAGTTATATTTATATTTGATTATTTGGTTATAAATATAGCGGATGGCAATTCATAGAGATATTTTAGATCAGTTTCCCTTTTTAAGTCTTTGCAAAGCAGGTGAGGAGGAGTTAGTAGGTATAATTCAAAACTATACCTCTACCGTCGCCAGCGTGTATGTTTACAATATACTAAACTGCACAGAGGACAAGCAAGAGTTCTTAGAATTCGGGGAAGAATGGTGGTGGCAAAGCAACAGGCAGCTGCCCATTAATTTGGTTATAGGTCCCAAATTTAAAAAATTCAGCTACTGCTTAAGAACTTACAATGTTAAGGACTTTGAAATATTACACGGAGATCCTGTAAGTCTACAGAATATCATTACCAAAAGAATCAAGCGCAGACAAATACAACTAGTTCAGAAATTGCCATAAGTCATTTTATTCATTTGTAGCACAATAGCCATGGCGTAGCCGATTGCATGGCTTTTCTTGAAGCTATAGACATCGTCGGTTTTTGTCCATACTTCTTTTTCAATTTTATCCCAGCTTTGTCCAACTAGGTGTTTTTTTCCTGGACGAATGACTGCCAAGACCGCTGCCAACTGTTCAACACTGCGTGGCTTCATACGAACAACAGTATCGGCATGATTGTGAATGTGGAACAACTGCTGAATAATCTCTTTGTGTTCTAGCAGTTCCCATTGCGGCTCCATAGATAGTAAAGTATCTATTTCTTCATTGCTGGAAAATTCATTGTAAATGCCTACGTTTAAGCAGTCAATTTTAAACCAGCCTTGCTCTTCAGCCGACTTGTAATCTAATGTAGCGAGTCCGGTAAATGGATTCATAGGCACAGAATGAAAATAGACACCCGTGTTGTGTTTCTTTTCTTTTATGCCGTCTTTGATCATAGCCGGAGTGTGCTCTAACAGTTTCAGAGCTTGCTCTCTATCAGCGAAGTCAATGTCTACGTCTGTGCTCAATGTAAATTACCTCTACTGAATGTTCTAACTTCTTCTTTCTTATCTACAATGCCTTCGATAACTTTAGCAAACTCTTCCTCGGATAATGCGGTTCTATATATACCCAATCCCTGTGCTACTAAGCAACCTGCAACTACAAGAGGATCATAGTCGGCAACTAAATCCCTTACATTGTCCAGTATAGCATAGTAGACTTCCTGGACTTCGGTATCTATATCACTCACGGCTCATCCTTGTAGCTCGACTGGCTTTATTGTCTGTGCTGGCCAGTCGTTGTTCTAATACAGCAACCTTTTTAACCAACCGCTGGAACGCTTCGGCTGTAGGTACAACTACTCTTTCACCATCAATGGTAAATTCCACCATACCGTTTAAAACCTTAAAATTACTAGATTCTGTTTTAGGGCTCTTTAGAAGATATGGAATTTTACGTTCGCTGTATTGATTCATTTGATTTTTGCCTCATTAAAAACATGCTGAACCCATGTGGCATCCTGTTGCTGTCGTTTGACTTTAACTCGCCAACTCTGTGGTTCGATATATTCAACTAACTGTTGAATTTGTCCAGGCTCGAGCCTATCTATTAGCCTGCTGCCTTGATCGGTTGCAAAGGTACACCACGGGCTGATGCGACCCATCCTTATATCTTGAACTGCTTCTGGTGTGCTGACATTTTGAAAGTAGTCTTCCCAAGACTGTCCTGTTCTTTCTGCCCAGGCTTTCATATTTAACACACTTCGCTCAATTGCACGTTCTACTGTTTCCTTTTTAGTCCTGTCTTTTACATAGCTTTCATAAACAACAGCCATTTGCCACTTATGCATGGGCACACTGTTCATAATAATATATTTGACAAAACCTTCAGGATCTTCTATACCTAAATCAATAATATGTTTGGCCAGCTTCATAAAGCCTATATAGTATTTGTTTGTGGCAAATTCTTCATAGCTTTTGTCATGCTTGATATTGGCAATAGTCAAGCGCCTAAACAACAGCCAGCTTTGATAGGCAATTCTATTTTGTTTGTCATTCTGTGCAAGAACTCTACGCTTGGGCTCACACATGTGACTGAGCAAAGTAGTTTCTCTTGCAAAGTCTTTCTGACAATACCTACACTTAAAGGTCATTGGCTGCCGCGACGATGTCTTTGTCTTTGATTTGATACTGCTCGAGCATGTCTCGGGCTTGTTCTTTTGTAATGTTAGAGAACCAAAGGTCAATTTCTTGCTCGCTTAAATGATTGTATTGTTCGTGTAGCCATGCTTTAAAAGCATTGCTCTTTTTCTTCTTGCCTTTACCTGGTGCTACATAAGGATGCTTTACGCTTTTACCTATGCCCACTACACTCATTAATTTCCAAAGTAGTTCTGGATGATTTTTTAACTCGCTAAAATTTGTATTGACTAGCTCATTGGTCATAATGAGATAGTGTTCAATAATTTCTGGCGTAGCACTCTCAGCACTGCTGAGATATCGCATGACTAACCATGCAGCAAAGCCTTTTTGTTCTTCTTCCGTTAAATTTTCATAGAACTGTTTGTTACGAGTGTCGATAGCGGGCAACACTCGCTTGAACATATCTAACATTGGAACTTTGCTCATACAGTATTATAGCATCTTTTCAATGGAAAGCACTTCCGGTAATTTGTTCGTTTCTTTGACAAAGTAAGCACACAGGGGTTTTGGTTTATTTTCTAATGGAACTGATAGAATGTGCCCGTGTTTAAGTTTGGGAGTAAACCAACGAACATCTTGGTAAACGTTGATAATTTCTAAGGGTAAGAAGTCTGCCCTAAAACTACTAATTGGATTGAGAACAAATGCGCTGAAGCCACGGTCGTTAATATTCATAATGGGCACAATCTCAGGATCGCCGTGTTCTTTTTCTCCGATAACCACATACCAATCTAACGGTACTTGAATAACATGTTCTCCTATCTTTAATACTGCTGCCGGTGCATGAAAGGTTTCCATAAAGATTAGGGGCACTGCATGATAGTCTACGTTCTTAGGATCGTTCCAGTCTAGAACAAAATACCTAAGATCATCAACTTCTTCTGGTAATTGATTTAGCTCGAAAGCTGTGTTGTTTACTGTTAATATATTCATTAGTATTTTACTTTCTGGACTTGAAACGGATAGCCCGCTTCTTCATAGTATTTCTTACGTGTGGTAAGATGTCGTTTACTGAACTTGGCGCTACTGGTTATGTCCCAGATCTCAACGTGATCTTTGTCCTCAGCTTTCCGGATACCACGACCAATCGATTGGATAACCCTAACAAACGATTTGCCAGGCTCGATGAGAACAAGATTAAAAATACGAGGAATGTTAATACCAACCGCAGCAACACCGTAGGTGGCCACGATAATTTTGTTATCTGCTGTCTTGACTTCATCGTATTGCTCCTTGCGGTCATTTGTTTTCATTGCACCGCTGACGAAACTACTATCAGGTAAGCGTTCGATTAACATCTCTCCGCATTTAACTCTGTCTACCAGCACCAGAGTATTACCTGACTCTGCTAACCTTTTAATAAAGTCAGCAACATGATCAATTCTATTTTTATTAGTGGTTAGGTATGTTAGCTCTTCTTGATAGTTCTTATACTCTACGGTATCTTGGAACTGCATGATGTTAACTTGACAGTTGGCTAACACTCCTAAGTCCTGCAGATCTTTGGCTGCAATCTTATTTATGACCGGGCCCAGTGTTGATATCAAAGTCACTTTGTCCGAATCTTCTTTGGGTATGGTTCCTGTCAATCCCCAACGAATAGGAACATTGGCAAAAGGACCAGTCAACAGTTGCTTAAGAACATCTGCTTTGGCCTGATGCACTTCGTCAACTACCAGTGCGACAACACCATCTGCAAAATCTTCCAAACTAACAGGGCTTTCGCCGTCTTTAAAACGCTTTTGTAGAGTGTTAAGACTTTGCCATGTGCAGATTGTATGAGTTTTACCTAGTTCTTTTTTGTCGCCGAAGTAAACACCAACATCGAGTCCTAGTAAGTCATAGTCCTCATAAGTTTGTTTAACTAAGTCTTTGTTAGGCACAATAACAATACTACGACCATATGCTTCCACACTTTTGCTCAATGTGGCTGTCATCACTGTTTTACCAGCGCCTGTGGCAATTTCCTGAACACACTGTAGATTGTTTAGAAATTCATTGACTGCATTTACCTGATAGTCTCTTAGTGTAACTGGCTCACCGGCTTTAGGATGTCCTTTGGGCCATATAGTCTGACTGTGTGTTTCTTCTGTAACAGGAGTAAACTTAAAGTCATGCAGTATACGTTGGTCATCAATATCAATATGATAACCTTCGTCTACCAGTGTAGGCAGAATCTGGTCCAGGAGATTGAAGTAGCTGGCGCCGCCTAGTGTAAAGAAGCTTACGCAACCGTCCCAACGTCCCAGCTTGTAGGCTGGACTATGATAAGCCCACGGTTGAAAGTATTTGAATTGTTTTTCTAGTTTGCGACGAGTGCTAACTTCTAGACCTGAGACTTTGATGTTAACTTCGTCGCGAATGTGAATTACGCAAGATGTCATAGATATAGTATAACATCTTTCTTCGCAAAAACACAACAATATGTTAGGTCAATGTTACCAGTTTTTTACTGAAATACAATGTTTCGGTTCGGTTCCTTGGGATAAATGTTGCATCAGCTGATTAATTTCCAAGGAAACTACTTTTCTAGAATAGTGATGTTTTGGCCCGTTCATGATCCAATCGATTCCCTCTGGACCTTGATACTTGGGGAAATATTCTAATTCTTTTTTCCAATACTTATAGTATATATAGGTCTTTACATACATGTCCCAGAGATCGATAACTTTTACACCTTCCACAGGATTGTTTAAAAAATAATCGTAGGTGTTTAAAAAGTAATCCATTGTTTCTTCGCGCAATATAGAATAAAGAACATTACTGTTTTTTTCAAAAGAAATAAACTTACCCCTTCTGTTCAATAGATCAACTGCACGTCTTCGAACGAATTCAAAAGAGTTATACGATTCAAAGTAATAGAGCTTTCTGTTTGTAGTATGCTTGAATATATTAGGGCCATCAAGACCTTGAATGATATCTAAATCATCAGGAAGCATCGAATAGAATTTTTTGTAGAGTAACTGGTTCGGTTGCAGTCCGGTTTCTTCAAACTCTGTTAATATTTCTTCCTTATATTCTTCAGGATCCATTTCTATCTTTGTAAGGTTGAATCCATATTTTTTCTTCAAGGTGAGAATATTAATTAACTCGTTGTCGTTATAGTGCGGGAAATGTCTAAATATACAATCTAACTTTATACCCTGCTCGTAGAAAGAATGAAGAACAATCTGACTGTCTAGGCCGCCACTTAGACTCATTACCGGGTTAGGTAAAGCATCGGCTAATTCTTTGGCCCTGTAAACGCAAGCCTCACGAAAATTTAAAGAGTGAGTTGCTGGCTGTATGGTCAATGTGAATTCTTCGCCGTTGTGGTCCCATTGCCAATCTGTATCTAATCCTGTTGTATTCATTAATTTATACCTTCCATAATTTCTTCTACGATATCTTTGAGTGGTCTAATTTCATTTATTTCGGAAATGGCATTGCCAATATTAATATGGCCCTGCTGGCCTGTGCTAACTCCCACTACTAGACTTTTATCTAAATTGTTATTGCTGTGTTCTGTAACAGAACTAAACATTACACCACGATGTGTGTTGCCAACTTTAACAAGATCCTCTTTGGTCTTTTCTAGCAATCTCATTTTTACTTCGTAAGGAATACTAGATTCTTCCGACAGTGCAAATAAGGTTCCTATGCCCACTGCATCTGCACCAAGTGTTAATAAATCTTTCACATCCTTTGCAGTAGATACGCCCCCAGAAGCGATAATTTGTTGATTGCTGCCTTTGTTTCTTAAAATTTCTTTACTGTTTGTAGTTAGTTCGCGAACTGTTTCAACTGAACTCTGGCCGGCACCTTCTGAACCTTTTAATAAAAAACTGTCTGTCATTTCTATTAGATTTTTCTCTTGTTTGGACAGTTTCAGAATGGCGGACCTGTTCATTTTGAGACTAATTTGTTTGCCTTGTTTTTGTAATTCCGATAGTCTATCAATGACCTGTTGATTAAACAAATGTGTTCTATTCCAATCAATGATTTCGATAAGTCTGTTCTTTGCTTTTAAAACTTCTTCAAAAAATTTATCATTGGCAATCATATCTGCATCAAATGCGAAAGATATTTCTGTGCTGCCCGTATTGTCGATGAACTCTTCAACTTCCATTAGTGCGTTATTATTGTAATAGTTTTCGGAAAAGACATTATAAGAAGAATTATTATAGATACTGAGACTGGGAACAATACCGGCACGATAACAAGCCAGTGCTAATTTTAAATCACTGACTTTGTTCATAGTTACACAGATTATAGGATACTTAGAATTAAACATTAGGATCGTATTTGCACACTTGATAATTTTTTCCAAATAGCTGTAGGCCGTCTATCTCACCCTCTATGTCTCTCACCAATGGCTTCAAATTATTTTTAACATAATTAACACCTTCTAGCCATATCTTATGTGCCGATGTATCTGAGTAGCCTTCGCTAAACCAGCTGTCAAATTCGCTAGTCCAATCCTTGACAGCTTTGTCGGCCTGATACCACTGAGTGTCCCATGTAGTGTATACGACAGTTCGTAATATTTTTTCGTGGCAGAGTCTAAAAATAGAATTATCCTTTGACATAATATTATGATCAAATAAATTTCTATACTGTGGGTTTGCTCTTATCCATGCTCTAACTACATAGGCTTGTTTAGTTATAATGTCTAAACTTTCCGGACTCCAATAAAATAGTTCTACGGTGGTATTAGTGTATTCTTTAAGATGCTCGGGCACGGGAATGATGTTAGCAGCCCTGTCTCCAAACCTAGTCCAGATATAGTTATCTTTAATAAAAATCCTAGGCTTATCCACTCCTAGAATTAAAACCAAAGACTTACTACGATCAAATTGTTTTCTGACATCAGCTACGTGCAGGTAATTGAATCTAGTAACGTTGGCCGGATTAAGGCCTTCCTTACGTGTTAAAACCCAGCTGGCATCTTTTGCACCATTCATGTAATCAAAGAGATGATCGCTGAGATCACAGACTGTAATCTTTGTCCTGGGAATTTTGTCTGCTAGTTCTTTGAGTCTCGGCAGTGTCTGCAAGTGAAATTCAGCGGCAGCATTTTCAGGGCGTAAGTCTCTTCTATCAATATTGGTAAATTTATTATTGGCCTTGTCCATGGTATTGACAATGATTTCATCTATGTGAAGTCCTTGTCTAACAAAGCTGGCTAATATATTATGACTATCCGCTCCGCCGCTGTAGCTTAACATTACATAGTCATATTTTTCCCTGATCTCGCGGCAGCGACGATCATACAATTGATCTAGTGTCTCTACGGGCTCGCGCCAATGATGACGACTAAAAACTTCATCATTGAAATGCCATTCTATGGGTTGGCCTGTTTTTACCGAGTGAAATGCTGCTTGTATCTTCGATTCGAATTCTAAACCAGCACAAGTATAATAGCCTAACCTTTTATCAGTTATCATGCCATTATTTATAGGCCTGCTTCGGCAATAAAAAAGCAACCTCAGGGGTTGCTTATACTGACTAGTTGTGGGCGCAAGAATTTTTTATTGGGCTTAAATGTTCCCACTATCTGATTTATTTTTGGTAGATCTTCTGCTAGTAATGCAAGACCTGAAAAGTTGTGTGTTCGTTTTTTGTTCTCAGGAGCAACAGTCCACGCACTTTTACAAACCGACAAATCAACGACACAGGCAAACATTGACGTAATAATCCCATCGTCCGAAATATCAAAACGAAGAAGAATGTATATGGGTGTCTTTAAAAAACCATTACCAGTCCAGGTATTGCCCGAACAAAAAGTAATTTTACATTCCAACGGTGTGCCGTTATAGATATAATCTCTACCAACACCTTCGTCTACTTGAAAAGTCTTTAGCAAAGAACGCACCATCCTTGCAAAGATTACATCAAGAATAGGTGCTACCATCTTGGTTTTTTCTTGAGTTTTTCTGCCCTTGAAATATTCCCTGAAGCTTTGTTCTACCAACGATTCAAATTGGGGCAGCTTCTTCTCGTTCCATTCTTTGCAAAGTTCGGGCAGTATCTGTTTGATGGTTGAAAACAGTTCTTTCATAGTCGGTTCTTTTATATAGTTATAGAACCGACTCTTATTTAAAGTAGACTATTTCAAATAATCTTCATTTAACATTGTTTTCTTAGCGTGACAAACATAACAAATACTTCTGATATTGGCCGCAGAATTGTCGCCGCCGTGTGCTGCTCTTTCTTGATGATCACCGTGCATCAAAACTCTAGCAATACGGCGTTTAACTACTTCGTCCTGAACATCTGCTAGTCTAGGATCTTCAAGTGCATTATAACCACATTCTTGACAAACCCAGTCCCTGTGAAAAGTATGCGGACGATCGTATCGACCCATTCCGCCATACTCTCTTTGCTTTAATTGATGGTCCCTGCACAGAACATCTGATCCAGGGCCAGTCATCTGACTGATAGGCTGGCCGCAGCCATCAACACAACAAACTAACTTCTTTTGAAGTTGTCGCTTGATGATGGCGGGGGATTTCCTTTCGTCGTCGGAAGGCAATCTGAAACTCATATTAGAACAGATATTGAGTTTGAACAGGCCAGTGCTGAGGGCCGCGGGGCAGTTTACCAGAAAAGTTTTTTCTGATTTGTGCGATTAGAAATGTCAGACCGATTGGAACTTCGGGATATCGAATGCCCAAGGCATATCCATTTACTCGTTCATAGTGTTCCCGATATGCTACTTTGGCTTGGCTCATCATTGCGATAGAATCGAAATCTCCTCCAAATGCCAACTTGAGGCTATCAGCTACATCTTTAATGTAGGAGCTATCTACTTTAATTCCTTCGATTTGACATTGCCTGAAAAACTCATACATCAACCAACATTCCTTAGGTTGAACTGGACGAGAGCTTCTGCAGACATCTACGAAATATTTGCAGAATTGCTGAGTAATGATCAAGTCGTAACGAGGATCCATCAGCTCGTCCAAACGAGTCAATGCCCCTGGTTCATCTGTATCTGCAAATTTGGAATGTGTAGCAAACATTTTTGCTCCTTCTAGAGCCTGTTGCTTCTGTTCGGCCAAGGCCCAAGATGGAATTTGTGTACCGTCTGTCCTTACGCCAAATACCATCTGATGGAACTTGTCAATTTGATCTAATGGTAGTTTTGCATCGCTATTGAGCGCCATAAAATTTTGTCGCATTTCGCTCTTAAGATTGCTCTTATAAAGCACAATGGGAACTTCACACTTCGAAATATCTGCTTTAATTGCTGTTGCAATCAAGTAGAGCGCGACTGCGGTGTGCTGTCCATCCCAGCATACATATTGGCCTGGCGCAAGCGGATCTTCGTAAACAGAAATCGGCATTACACGAATTTGTTGAAACTTATCTACGATTCCCGTGGCATGGAATATAACCAACATTCGTTGCAAGGTGATGTCAATGACAATTTTATCCAAAGTTGTTGACAGTGAGCCACAAAGAGTAATGTCTGACCAATTCGTTATATGAGGATTTCTACGCTTGTATTCATTAACTGAATCTGTAACGACGGATTGATAAAAAGAACTGTTTCCGATGGTTTGGCGGAGCCGCTGAGGTATGCTCACATACTGGGATGCACTCTTTGTAAATTGTTGATTTACTTTATCGGCATAAAAAGTTGTTGCCGGAGAAACTAGATGAGAAACCATTTTTACCTTTTTCCTTCAATTAAAATTGATAAACACCAACTACACCTACACCATACGCAGAGTTACCTGCGACGCCACCTACGTTAAATTGACGAGCAACATTAACATTGATTCGACTATGGCCTCGACCAAACACTGTATAACCTAGCACCAAATCCATTGGGCGGGTAGTGGGACGAAGGTTAACTGATTCGGTAGATACAATTGACTTGGCGTCTGCGCCATCACCGTTGTCGGTAAACTCATAGCCAGTAACTGCGGTAACAGTAGCACTACCATTTCGAACTACAACAGGGCTAACAACACTCAAGCTAACGCTGTCTTTGTTTTGGAATACGTTACTCTTAGCAACACCAAGTCGCCAAGTTTCGCTGACAATTCGGTTGTTCAGTTGGATCATACTATCTTGCACACTTCCGGTTCGAGTCACGCCCATGCCGTAGCTGCCAAACACAGCAACATCTCCAAACTTACGTTCAGCACCTAGTTGCATGTATGTAGTAGAGCTGTCGCCGAAGCTCATCATACCCGAACCATAGTTACCAAGGAAGCCAGCTTTCTCAGTCATGCTGCCTACCTGCAGGCTGTAACTGGCATCGCCCAGATGTTGTGTAACTTCGGTAGCCGATCCTGCAGAGCTCTGCATCATTTTGAAACTATAATTTTCATTCACAGGAACGCTAATCTCGTTATAGCCTACAGGGTTAAGTGCTAGGTATGCACTGCTGGCTCGATAAGTCATAACAGGATTTGCAACCCTAGCACGAGTCATGTCCAGGGTATAGTTACGATTGTAGCTGTCCAAGCCTTGAACGTTCTGTAGAACACTACTAGATTTCAGACTAATACTACCGCTGGTAGCAACACCAGTCGAAGTAATAGCTTGAGTACCGGCTAGGCCATAACCTTTGAAGTCGGCAATTTTAATAAGGCCCTGTGGTTGTGTGGCACGGTCAAAGTTGACCAGTCCATAGCCGTAAACTTCATCAACACCGGGCTTGCCCAAATCTGTAGCAGTATTCTTCACCAAGTGAACAATCTGTGCGGCACTAAGTTGTGGCCATGCTTGTTTAATCAGTGCAACGCCGCCACTGACTACTGCGGCCGCTGGGCTTGATCCGGTTACTGCACCAATACCATTTGTGCTGCCTTGGGCAATGGCTGAAGTTGTGCGGGCGGCATCAGGGACTGCTCCCCACATACCTGTGCCAGGTGCTACTACATAAAAGTCTTTGACATAATATTTGTCTTGACAGACATTGCCCACAAAATTAGCACAAAGACTACCTGCTAAGTTGCTAGAGGAGTTCATGGTCCATCCGCCTTTGCCATCACCTACTACGTTGCCGACAATAAGAACGCGGCCGCCCATAATCAAGTTTCCGTTAGCATCTGTTTGTGTAGCATAGGCCCCTGGGAATTGAGCGAACTTGGCACTGCTATTGCCAGCGGCCGCCACAATAACAGAAGACTTAGTAGCATTAGCAAACGCCATCATGTCTTTTACTGTGGAGCCATAAAGGTGTGCAAAGGATCCACGAGCCGCAGAAGTATAGTTGCTAGGAGCGCGGAAGATACCAGGGCTAACTTCAACGGCAGTAGCCTTAAAGGTAGAATCGTAATTGGCACCAAGACTCAAGTTGATTACGCTGGCGCCGCGAGATTCTGCCCATGTCATTCCTTTCAACACTGCACTCATGTCGATTCCAGTTCCAGCAAGTCCGTTGGCAGAACTCACCGAACTGTTGGCCTGGGCCAGGAGCAGTTGAGCGTTAGGTGCAACACCGACCGTACCCCACCCGTCTAGACGTCCTGCGGCAATACTGGCCATTTGGGTGCCGTGAACACCGATAGCTGTTCTTGTATTGCTGAAGTTTGCTGTGGCAATTACGTTGCCTTTGATGTCCCGATGATTGGGGTCGAAACCGTTGTCCACAATGCCAATGATAACGCCCTGGCCTGTAATGCCTCGGGCCCAGGCTTGCGGTGCGCCAACTGCGTTTAGAAATTTTGTTTGTGTTTCTGCTTCTCGATTAGCAAAAACTTGGGCTTGCACACTTCCTGCAAAAACGGATACTGCAATGGCCACTGATGTAAGTTTGAGTTTCATGTAAACTCCTTTGTTTCAATACATTAATTATAGCACCAAATCCAATTTGTGCCAATTAAAAAAGGGCTTAACCATGTAAGCCCTTAGTATTACTTTATTTCAATGTTTTGTTAAAAAATTCTTGCGTAAGAACTTCTGCGGCATGTGTTGCTTCTAGATTAAACCTAATAGGCCACTTACCAATTGCAGTGCCGTTATAACCAGACTCCCATGCATGGGTGGCGTTTTTATATACTACCATCTGATAATTAGGTTTATCCTTGTGCTGAATACAACCAGCTATTGGAGTCCAATTGTCTGCTTCTCCCAGATGCACTAGGGTCGGGATCAGAGGCTTATCAATACGAGATCCAATATAGCCAGAATCGCAGTTTGGATAATATGCAACCGCAGAAGAAATTAGCTTGCTGGCTTCTGTATTGTTAGCAATGGCTAATGCCACACTTCCGCCATGACTGTAGCCGATGAAGGAAATTTTGCCAGTGTGCCAGGATTGTTTTTGCACCCATTGGGCAATCTGTTTAGCATCTTCCACACGTTGAACAGGGGGAACTGCATTAGCATTCGCGCCGCGTTCTCCTGTGCATACTTCGTTGGAAGTCCAGCCGCGTGGCTTGAAAGCATCATACAGAACAACATTATAATCAAATCGTTGAGCGATAAGATTTGCTCTATTACGATAACCTTGGCCGCCGTTATCTGAAAATCCTTCACAACCATGAGCCATGATTACTGTGGCCACTGGTTTGTTTAAGCCATGAGGTTTGATTACAATGTATTCACTAGACTTAGTTTCAAGACTAGCACAGCCAGTAGAAATAAAAGACAATGTCGCTAGTGCAATTAAACGAAGTTTCATTTGTAATACCTTTATAAAAATAATTGGGGATTACTCCCCAATTAGTTTAGCACACTTCTGCTCGCTTAAGGATAGTAGTCTCAGCCAGCTTCTTCCAGTTATGGGCGCTCATTTTGCGGAGGTCTGCAATCTTCAGCACAGTGCGAAGGCTCAGTTCACGCAGACGATTACGCTGTTCCCACACATAGTTGACAATCTCGTCGCTAGCGCCGTCTTCGAAATCGTAGCTGTCCAACATGCCGTCGCGAACGATTTGTTTGATACGCAGGAACTTGTCACGCTGAGTATCCATAGTCAGGTCCAGATAGTGACAACGTGACTCCAAAGCATCCAAGTGATCCTTCAGCTTCTTAGAGCGAACGTGCTCGAACTTGATGTTGGTAATGAAAATCACACTACCACGGAATTCGAAACGATCCGGCACGCCTTCACGACGGAGCATGCTACTGTCAGTGTTCCAAGAGATGGTGCGCTTCTTGGAACTGTCAAGGGCGGCCTTGAGAATGTTCAGCGACAGGTCGTCCAGCAGAATGCTGTCGCAGTCGTCAAACACAAGAACGTTATTGCTGTCTGCATACTGGAACAGTTTGCAATACAGACCGATGGCACTCATAGCACCTTTAACAACCTCGAAGCGATTCTTACGCTGGGCCATTTTGTCAAACAAAGCAGCCTGCTCAAGAACTTTCTCGACGCCAAAGCTCTTACCAACTCCAGGAGGGCCGCTAACAATCATCGCACGAACTGCACCAGTAGTAGTGCCTTCTGCCATTTGGTCCAGAATGTCAAAACGTTCGCGAATACGCTCGATGGCAGCTTCTTCAGTTTCAGTGTATACTTCGGGTTCAGCAGGCTTGTCAATGCTGAACACACTGTCATCTTTAGCAGCCTTGCGGCGCTGACTATCTGTCATATCTGCTACAGTAGATCCACTCACAGTAATGTCATCCCTTGTTTTAATTTTAACTTTAACTTCTTCGGGAAAGCCCGGAAAGAAGCCATCATTGGCAACCTTGATAAAGAAACCGCCTTTGGCGCTTTCTTTGACATCAGCCAGCAGACGGAAAGATTGATTCTTAATCTGGGTGTTGCGATACTCGCCGCGGATTACAGTAACTTGAGCCATTTGCGAAACTCCTATTTCGTTTACGATTTAAGTATTATAACGCCGAAACCAAATTGTGTCAATTTAGGCGGCAGGGGCGAACAGTTTACCCATTTCGCGAAACACTACACGAAACGCACGGCATTCGCGCTCAGTTAGCTCGTCCAAATTGTCCTGCATCTGCATCAGCGTTTCCAGGAGTCCGGGCAGGGCCCAGTCTTGTTGGTATTGCTCTACAACATCAAGGGCTTGTTCAAAGTTCATTTCTGACTCCTGTTTTGTTACGCTATGTATCAATTATAGTGCCAAAACCAATTTGTGTCAATTAAGCGGTTTCGGTTTGTAATACTGAAGTATTAACCAGTGTTCCGCCATATGCTTGCTGGAAACAGAGAGCCACTGCTTCCAAGTAAAAGGTGTAAATCTTGCCTTTGGGGGTAATCAGCGTGAACTGCATTTGGACTCCTTTTACTACAATAATGCTATTATAGCAAGGAGCCCAATTTGTGTCAATTATCTTGCTTAATTCGAAGTTTGTAAGTTTCGTCGTTGGCGTAGGGCCAAATTGTAGTAATGATTTCATCCTCAATGTCGGAAATTTGTTCAGCTGTAAGGTGATCTAAATTCCATACAAGAACCTGAAGAGAGTCTACATCCACCTTATGGGTTACAGGATGATTCAGGACCCCAGGAACTACAGTCTTACGGTCAGTTCTCACAGCATGGTCGGGGATGGGCCCAGAATCTTCGATTATGAACTTACGAACGGCTTCTTTCCATCCTTTTGGGAAGATCCATGTGGGTTGCTTTTTTTCTTTAGGAGTGCCGTAGAGTTTCGCAAGGTCCACATCTAGTTTGGGACGGTGAGTCTTGTGACGCTCGTGTACCGTATTGGTAGCCGCTTTGCCAAAATAGAAGTTCACTTCGGGATAGATGTAGTAGAGCCCGCGATGGTCGCCCACTTCTTTGCGGTTGATGGCGCCTTCTGTGGTTTCGTAGGGCTCTACCCAGTCAACACCCTGCCGGGCAAATATCTGACGGATTTGTGCAAGGTTTTCTTTTAGCATACCCAAATTATAGCACCAAAATCAATTTGTGTCAAAATATTTAAAAATAGCAAGATCCTATTTACTTTTTCGGTGCTAAATAAGTTCATGGAATACTACGAACTAGAACCCAAAGACAATCATTTCTACAGCATCTTCGTTGACGTGACTCACAAGTGCAACATGGAATGTGCCAATTGCTACACTCCGATCAGGACTGTTCCAGATTTGGATGTAAATAGACTATACGAAGTTTTAGCGCAACTACCCAACAAAGCAGAAATTAGATTGATTGGCGGCGAGCCAACAGTTAGAACAGACTTGGTCGAAATCGTAGACAACATCAAGCGCCTAGGTCATCGCCCCACAATGATGACTAATGGACTTATGTTAGCAAGACCTGGATATGCAAGAGCACTAGCAGACGCAGGCATGCGTAGTATCTATATCAGCATGAACGGTGCCGATGACAACAACATTTATAAAATTATGGATGGTGGTGGCGCATGGGCTGAACGTAAGGTAGCAGCACTTAAAGCATGCCTGGATGTTAAAATGAACGTAAACGTCGGCGCCATATTACAAAAGGGCGTAAATGATCAGGTACCTAAGCGTCTCTATGAAATTGTTAAAGAAGCACAAGGCAAAGCAATTCTACGTTTCAGAAATGTGGGCCAAGTGGGGCGTTACAGTCTGGAAAAAGATCAGAACTGGACCTGGGATGAAATGGTTACATTAGTATGTGGCCAGTTTGGAATTGATGAAGAATGGGCCAAATCGCAGATCGTAATCAACGGATGCAGAGAAGAAAACGTGATATTTTTTCCTATCGAAGCAGATAAAAAATACACCACCAGCTGGATTAAAATTACAGACTGGAGTCCAGCAGACAGTGACTTTCCTGATCCCGGTAACAGTAGACGTGGTAGATTAACGCAAGATTTTAAACTTGCTCCATTTTTTGAGCATGTGAAAAAATACGAAAATCAGTTTTAAACAATCGTGTGTTTATTTTAAGAAGTTGTATACAAGAATAAATATTTGCATATAAAAGGAAATTTTATGGCATTGTTAAATTTTTGGAATAGCTTAGGAGTGAACATCAGACGTGTTACCTTACCAGCACACATTTTGACGTTAGTTGGTATAGCATCTGTGTTCACTGGTGCTACCAGCTGGCTCTGGTTAATGTTAATATACCCTGCATGGTTTCTATTCGGCCATATAGGATATGGCATCTTTGTTCACAGGTACTTTTGTCATAGATCTTTTCAGACATATACCTGGATAGCTAGATTAGGCGCATATTTCGGTTTAATGTCAGGTGCTGGCAGTGCAATGAACGTGAAAGTCCTACACGTAGGATACCATCATCCGCATAGCGATACAGAATTGGACCCACATACACCTACAAAAGGGCTCTTGTGGAGCTATCTATTATGGCAGAACCACAAAATTGATCTAGCCAAAGACAAAGTATGGGTTGTTAAAGACATGATGAAAGACCCATATCTTAAATTTTTCCATAATCATAACTATAAAATTTATTGGGGCACATGGGCTCTACTAGCATTAATAGATTGGAGACTTGCAGTATTCATTGTCAGTGCTGCTACTGTTCTTGAGTTTCATTTGCTGTCTATAGCAAATACATTCGGTCACTACAAACACAAATGGAGTTATCAAAATTATCCTGGCAAGGATAACAGTCAAAATATCCCCTGGCTTAACTGGATTACGCTAGGGCACGGCCTTCATAATAATCATCATGGAGATCCGAGAAATTATAATCATGCTCATAAAAAAGGCGAATTTGATACAGCAAAATGGTTGGTTCCGTTAATAGAAAAGAGAGAAACAAAATGAAAGATGTAGAAAATAAAGTAAGAGCTATTATAGCTAAACATTACAGAATAAGTGAAGATGACGTTAAAAGCGATAGTTCTTTTTTAACAGATTTTGGTGGCGACAGTTTAGATATCATTGAACTGGTACTGATTCTAGAAGACGAATACGGCATCGAAGTCCCAGAAGAAATTGCAGAAGAGCTAGATACTGTGCAAAAAGTATATGACTATATCAATTCTTTAAATGTCTGATACTATGAACACCACAAGATTCATTACTCCAGACGAAATTGACTACTTGCGTGTCACATATGCCGTTGGCCGCAGCGCATTAGGGACAGTAATTACAGAAGATGTGCAGGAAAAGTTCCTTAGTAATACCAAACAGAAAATGATAGAAGGTCTGATGCACGTTGCAGTGGTCTTCGACGACGACAGTAAACCGATAGCATCCTATCAAGCGTATGAAGTTCCTCAATTACTTGCATGGCGTTGGAGTGGCCTTAGTAGTGTAGCAAAGCACCTTCACTACAATAAAACTGCTCCTATTATTGCACCTGCACTAGATATGATAGTGAGTCTAATGGAGTCTAAAGGATACTATAAATTCTGGTCTTTAAATAAAGAGTCTGCACATAACATACGATATAAAATTATGTGCAAACACAGCACCTTATTGAGTAGATATAATTGCTACGATGAGTTAATAATTCCTGCAG